>JAAUYH010026188.1_pt1 | contig 12764 bp, 7 predicted proteins | sample 7278061 | NCBI WGS metagenome assembly JAAUYH01 (sample SAMN14350203, study PRJNA611818) | marine sediment metagenome | isolation source: surface marine sediment (0.6m) | place: French Polynesia: Moorea | collected 2018-08
ATACCCACACCCACGACGACGAGATCGGCGGGCAACGACCGGCCGTCATCGGTCTCGACGGTGCTCACCCGGCGATCGCCGCGAAAGGCAGCAAGCCCCGTCGACAGCAGCAGCTCGACGCCGTGTGCGCGGTGCTCCTGCTGATAGAACGCAGAAACCTGCTCGGATACCACGCGGCTCATGACACGGTCCGCCATCTCGACAACCGTCACTTCGAGCTCGAGCGTTCGTGCTACGGCGGCGACCTCGAGACCTATGTAACCGGCGCCGACGATGACGAGACGCTTGCCCGCGCCGAAGTCCGAGCGAATGCTCTCGACGTCGGAGATACTGCGCAGGTAATACACACCGTCAAGATCGGATCCATCGACCGAAATCCGACGCACGCGCGAGCCGGTCGCGATGACGAGCGTCGAGTAATCGATGCGTTTGCCATCGGCAGTGATCACGCAGCGCGCATCGCGATCGATCGATTCAATACGGCTGTCGAGGCGAACGTCGATCTTCGCGTCGTCGTAAAACGATGCCGGCTTGAAGTAGAGGCGCTCCGGCGGCATTTCACCAGCCAGAAATTTCTTCGAAAGCGGCGGCCGCTGGTAGGGCAGGTAGGGTTCGTCGCCGATCAGCACGATGCGGCCGTCGAACTTGTGCATCTTCAACGAGGCGACAACCTGGCCGGCGCCATGACCTGCGCCGGCGATGACCACAGTCTCTGTCATGTCTCTTCCTGCGTCAGACTGGTGTGAGCGGCCAGAGTATCGGCAGCAACACCATTACGGTTACGAAAACGACGATCGTCAAGGGCACACCGACGCGCAGGTAATCGATGAATCGATATCCGCCCGGACCCATCACGAGGATGTTGGCCGGGTGCGAGATCGGGCTCGTAAAGCTCGCCGACGCCGCCATTGCGACCGCCATCATTGCGGTTTCCGGCGCGAGTCCCATATCGGACATCGCCGAAAGCACGATGGGCGACATTAGCACGACGAGAGCGGCCGTCGGAATGATCATTGTGGCCATAGCCGTGAGTACGTAGAGCCCCATGATTACGGGCCAGGGCCCGGCATCGCCGAGCAGGTTCATCACCTGGTTGGCCAGATAGGTCGCGGCGCCGGTGTCCTGCATCGCGGTACCGAGCGGCAGCATTCCGGCAATAAGGAATATGGCGCGCCAGTCGATCGCGCGGTACGCCTGCTCCATGTTCAGACAGCCCGTAAGCACCATGATCGCGCTGCCCGCAACGGCAGCTATCGCGATCGGCAGGTAGCCGAGTAACACGCTCATGACGACGACGAGCATAATGGCCGCGGCCACGGGAGCCCGGCGCGTGTCGGGAGGCTCCTGTCCGAGCGGCGTGAGCACCAGGAAGTCGGAGTCCGTCGAAAGCAGTTGCAGCCGATCGCGTGGGCCGAGCAACAGCAATGCGTCACCGATCTGCAGGCGTTCGTCCGCGAGGTCGGTGTGCACGGGCGCGCCTTCGCGCCAGATGCCCGCCAGCTCGATGCCGTAGCGCTCGCGGAAATTCAGCTCGCCCGCGGTGCGTCCCGCCAGCGTCGAGCGAGGATCGAGCGTGGCGTCCATTAGCGTCAGGCGTTCCGATTCGAACGTGCTCGTCGTCGCCGGTACTTTCGTATCGATTTCGAGTTCCTGCAGTCCGCGAAGTACGTCGAGGTCGGTCGGCTGCCCCTCGATCAGGAGCAGGTCGCTGCCGAGCAGCACCTCGTCGCCGCGGGGCATCACGTTTAGTTTGCTTTCGCGAAATATGGCGAGAACGCGAAAGTCGAAGACATCGGCGAGACGGCTTTTCCTCAAAGTAACGTCGGCGAGCTCGCTGTCTTTCGGCAAGCGCACGACGAACATCCGTTCGTCGGCGTGGTAGTTTTCCTGGAGCTTTTCACTCGACAGAATTTCGACCGAGTCGAAATCGTTGAACTTCTCGAGCTGTGCGATGGCATCGAGCTCACCCTGCACGAGCACCTTGTCGCCCGCCCTGAGTGGCACGTAGGCGAGATTGGTCAGTCGATAGCCGCTCTTGCGGAACAGGCCGACGACGGCGACGTCGTAACGCGTCCGAAACGCTGCGTGCCGGATCAGCTCGGAGACGACCGGCGCGCCGTCGGCAATCGTCACCTGGGCATAGCCGACTTTCTCGGACACCATGGACTTGAGGACAGGCGCCTCGCGCTCGATGACGAGGTCGCTCCAGCGGCGCAGCTCGCGAAACTGGTCGATGCGACCCTGCACGAGGATGCCGTCGCCGCCGCGCAGCACGGTCTGCCGGCTCGGCAGCGTCTCGCTGCGGCCGTCGCGGATGAGTGCCAGCGTGATCAGCCCCGTCGACGCGCCGATCCGGCTTTCGCCCAGGGTCTTGCCGACCAGCACCGAATGCGTCGGCACGCGCATGATGAACGTGCGTTCGTGCAGTTTGTATCGCGCTCGCAGGCTGCGCTGCGAGACGTGCTTGTCAGCCTCGACCTTGGCTTTGGGCAGCATTAGCCGGCCAAGAAGCGCTACGAAGAACACGCCGACGACCATTATGACACCGCCGATCGGCGTGAAATCGAACAGCTCGAAACCGGGGTAGCCGTTCTGCTTCAGCGACTCACTGATCAGCAGGTTTGGCGGCGTACCGATCAGGGTCATCAAGCCACCGAGCAACGTGGAGTAGGCCAGCGGCATCAACAGCCTGGAAGGCGGTATCCGCGTGCGTCGCGCGACGTCAACGACGACAGGCAGCATGAGCGCCGCCACGCCGATGTTGTTCATGAAGGCCGAGAGCACAGCGCCCGTGATCATAATGACGAGGATCATCGCGACTTCGCGGCGGCCTGCCAGGCGCATGACCTGACGGCCGATAATGTCCGCGATGCCCGTGCGCGTAAGGCCTTCGCTGAGGATGAACATGGCCCAGACGGTAATCACTGCAGGATTGCTGAATCCCAGGAAAGCGTCGGACGGGTCGACGAGCGGTGAGATCGCCAGGGTAGCGAGCACGAGCATCGCGACGAGATCCATCCGAATGACTTCGCTGATAAAAAGTACCAGCGAAATCACGAGGATGCCGAGCACCATTGCGATCTCAAAAGTCATTTCGGTGAGTTTATACACGACCTTCTGGACAGTTGCAGAAGTTCGTGACAGCCTGCCGCGATGTCGGCGAACACAGACATGGAACAGCACACCGCGCGTCGCAGCTCGACCGTCGACATTCGCGGCACGAATTACAATGTGCACGAGTGGGGCGATCCGCAATCGCCGATGTTCGTGTACCTGCACGGCTGGGGCGATGCGGGTTCGACGTTTCAGTTCGTCGTCGATGCACTGCAAGGCGACTGGCACGTCGTCGCGCCTGACTGGCGAGGCTTCGGCGATAGTCGCGGTGCAGTATCGAGCTACTATTTCCCAGACTATCTCGCCGATCTCGATGCATTGCTGATGTACTACAGTCCGGAGCGGCCGGCCGCGCTCGTTGGTCACAGTATGGGCGGCAACATAGCCGGGCTGTTCGCCGGCGTGATGCCCGAGCGCGTCAGTGCGTTCGTCAACATCGAGGGTTTCGGCATGCCGGATTCGGACCCCGCACGCGCACCCGCCCGCTACCGGACCTGGATCGAGCGTGGCCGCGAATCGCCGGCGTACTCGGAGTACGCCGATTTCGACGCGCTGGCAAAACGCATACACGAGCGCAATCCGCGAATGACGAGAGAGCAGGCGGCGTTCGTCGCGCGCTGCTGGGCGAGGCGCCACGACGACGGTGTCGTGCGGCTGCGCGCCGATCCGCTGCACAAGCTGCCCAATCCCGTTCTGTACCGGCGCGCAGAGGCCGAGTCGTGCTGGCAGCGAATTACTGCGCCCGTGCTGGCCGTCTTCGGTAGTGACAGCCCGTGGCGGGAACTCGAGTTTCCGGTCGGCTCGGCACTCGAGATCGACCTGTCCGGACACATGCTGCATTTCGAGGCGCCTTGCGAACTCGCCCACGCGATCGAGACCTTCCTGGGCGCTCTCTTGTAAATTCATCCAGTACTGTATAAAAATACAGATTTGGGGGCTGTTCCCGGATGCAGGCGGCGGAACGACAACAGGACTACCTCGAGCTTCTGAACCCTGCCCAGCGCGAGGCGGCGACCTGGGGCGAATCATCCGCGACGCGGCCGATAATGGCGGGGCCGCTGCTCGTCATCGCCGGCGCGGGCACCGGCAAGACGATGACGCTCGCGCACCGTGTAGCACACCTCGTGATCAACGGCGTCAGTCCCGAACGCCTGCTGCTGCTCACGTTTACGCGGCGCGCCGCCCGGGAGATGACGCGCCGCGTCGAAGTCATCGTGCGCCAGGCTCTGGGCGACCAGCGTTTGCTCCCCGCCGGATGCCTGCCGTGGTCCGGGACCTTTCACGCAATCGCCAATCGATTATTGCGCCGCTACGCACACAACCTGGCGCTGGATCCCGGCTTTTCGGTTCTCGATCGCGGCGATGCAGCCGACATGATGGATGTCGTTCGCCACGAACTCGGGCTGTCGAAGAAGTCACGTCGTTTTCCAAAGAAAGACACCTGCCTTGCAATCTACTCGCGTTGCGTGAATGCACAACAGGAGCTTGGCCCGACACTCGAACACTATTATCCCTGGTGCGCTGACTGGCAGCAGGATCTTACCGAGCTCTTTCGTCAGTACGTCGTCCGCAAGCAACAGAATCACACGCTCGATTTCGACGACCTCCTGCTGTACTGGCAGAGGCTCGTCGCCGATGCCGAGTTCGCCGCCGAGATTTCCGCGTTCTTCGATCACGTCCTCGTCGATGAGTACCAGGACACCAATATCGTGCAGGCAAACATACTGCGTTCACTGAAGCCTGACGGTGACGGTCTGACCGTCGTCGGCGACGATGCCCAGTCGATTTACTCGTTCCGCGCTGCCGAGGTAGAGAACATCCTCGGATTTCCCGACCAGTTCATGCCGGCGGCCAAGGTAGTCACGCTCGAACAGAACTACCGTTCGACCCAGCCCGTGCTCGATACTGCAAACCTTCTGATTGCAGAGAGCGAACGGCAATATCGCAAGAACCTGTTCTCGGCAACCAAGGGCGGCGCGAAACCCGTCTATGTGACCGTCGAGGACGGCGATGCGGAGGCGGAGTTCGTTGTCGACTCGGTGCTGGACAACCGCGAACAGGGTATGGACCTTAAGGACCAGGCCGTCCTGTTTCGTGGCGCACATAACAGCGATCGTCTCGAGATCGAGCTCGTCCGGCGCAACATCCCTTACGTGAAATACGGCGGCCTGAAGTTTCTCGAGGCCGCACACGTAAAGGACGTGTTATCCGTACTCAAGTGGGCCGAAAACCCCAGGAACGAGGTCGCTGCATTTCGCGTGCTGAAGTTGTTGCCGGGAATGGGGCCTGCGACGGCGGCACGGTGTTTCGAATTTCTCGCCGTCAACGATTATCGTTTCGCGACGCTGGTCGATTTCAGTCCGCCTGCGGCAGCGGCGGACGACTGGCCGGCGCTGGCCGCGATGATGCAATCGCTGTCCGCCGCCGAGCTGGACGATCGGGGTTGGCAGGTGCAACTCACGCAAACGAGACGCTGGTACCAACCTCATCTCGAGCGCCTGTACGACGGCCTCGACACACGCGAGGCAGACATCGAACAGCTGGAGCAGATCTCCGGACGTTACCCGACACGAGAACGCTTCCTCACCGAGCTGACGCTGGATCCGCCGGCGGCAGCCGGTGATCTCGCGGGCGATCCGCTGCTCGATGAGGACTACCTGGTGCTCTCGACCGTGCACTCGGCCAAAGGCCAGGAGTGGGATGCCGTGTTCGTACTGAACGTGTCGGATGGCATGTTCCCGTCCGAGTTCGCGACCGGCAAGCCGGCGCTGATCGAGGAGGAACGACGATTACTGTATGTGGCGATGACGCGCGCGAAGCAGTCGCTGTCGCTGATCGCCCCGCTGCGCTACCACGTCACGCAGCAGCGTCGCGATGGCGACAAGCACGTCTACGGGGCGCGCAGTCGATTCGTCACCGACCGTTTGCTGGACACGATGCGGCGCGAGTATTTCGGCCGTCGCGAAGACGACCCCGCACTTCTCAAACCTCGCAGCGACAAACGCATCGACGTTGCTGCCGAGATGCGCAGCATGTGGCAATAAAAAAGGCGGTGGCACAAAGGCCACCGCCAATCGGAACGAAACAAACAGCATAAGGGATAGATTAGTTTGTCACGTTAACTCTGACTTGTTAGTTGGATGCACGGTGCGTGCAAATGGTTGCTAACCATTTGGAATAAGCGAGCGCGAATCGGTTACGACAGAAACATCGTATAGGCAGGGTTATCGCTTTCTTCCCAGTGCGGGTAGCCGAGTTCGGCAAGGTGGGCTTCGAGTTCGTCGGTTTCGTCCTGAGGTACGTCGATGCCGGCGAGAATACGTCCGTGGTCCGAGCCGTGATTTCGGTAATGAAACAGGCTGATATTCCATTGCGTGCCGATCGCGTTGAGAAAATCGATCAACGCACCCGGGCGTTCCGGAAACTCGAAGCGGAACAGTCGCTCGTCAGGTATACCGGGCGAACGCCCGCCCACCATGTGACGGACGTGCAGTTTCGCCATCTCGTTGTCGCTCAGGTCGATGACCGGGTAGCCAGCCTTCGCAAGTTTCGATAGCAGCTCTTCGCGCTCCTGCATGCCGCGCGCGAGTTGCACGCCGACAAACACGTGCGCGTTTGCCTTGTCGCTGTAGCGGTAGTTGAACTCGGTGATGCCGCGGCGGCCGATGGTTTCGCAAAACCGACGGAAACTGCCTGGCTCTTCAGGTATCTCGGCAGCAAGCAGCATCTCTTTCTGTTCGCCGACATCGGCGCGCTCGGCAATGTGGCGCAGGCGATCGAAGTTGACGTTTGCGCCGCAGTTGATGGTGATGAATGATCGGTCCTTGCAGCCCTTCTCGGCGATGTATTTTTTGGCGCCTGCCACTGCCAGCCCGCCGGCCGGCTCGACGATCGAACGTGTGTCTTCGAAAATGTCCTTGATCGCGGCGCAGATCTGGTCGGTATCGACCGTGACGATTTCGTCGACGTATTCCTGGCACAAGCGAAACGTTTCGTCGCCGACGCGTCGGACGGCGACACCGTCGGCAAAAATGCCGACGTGCTCGAGTTCGATGGGCTCACCGGCCTGCAGGGAATCGCGCATGGCGGCCGAGTCTTCGGGTTCGACGCCAATGATCCGGATGTCGGGACTGTGGGCCTTGACGCAGACAGCGATGCCGGCGATCAGGCCCCCGCCGCCCACGGGAACGAAGATCGCATCAACGTCCGTCCCCGCCTGGCGCAGCAGTTCCGCGCCGATCGTTCCCTGGCCGGCGATGACCAGTGGATCATCGAAGGGATGTATGAACGTGAGCTGTTCGGAGGCCGCGAGCTCCCGTGAGCGTGCATACGCATCGTCGTAGGTGTCGCCGTGCAGTACTACCTCGGCGTCGAGCGCGCGCACGGCTTCGACCTTGATCGATGGCGTTGTAACGGGCATGACGATGACCGCCCGAATGCCCCGGCTGCGTGCGGCGAGCGCAACCCCCTGGGCGTGATTGCCGGCCGAGGCGCAAATCACGCCGCGCTCGAGTTGGGCCGGGTCGAGATGCGCAATCTTGTTGTACGCGCCGCGCAGTTTGAAGGAGAAAACGGGCTGCAGGTCTTCGCGCTTGAGCCAGATGCGATTGCCGAGACGCGCGGAAAGGTTTTTCGCCGCGTGCAGGGGCGATTCGACGGCCACGTCGTAGACGCGGGCATTCCCGATCAATTCAAGGTAGTCGACGTCATTCATTGCCTGCGTTATCGCACGCCATCCCGAGAATCGCAAAATCTGCAGGCAGTGCCGGATTTTGTTGCTTCTGATACTTGTTGACGCATGTTTCCGTAGGGCCGTGAAATCCGGCGAAAACAGTCAGCCACAGCCCGTCGGGCTGTTCCGACAGGCAGCCCTGCGAGCGAACGCGCAGCGTGGCTTCGGCACGGTCAGCGTGATCGTTCCACCGGGCACCGCCACGGTGTTATTGGCCGGATGCAGTTGTGTCACGATGCTCGTAATTGCGGCGTTCCTGATCGAAGTGCCGGACCGGGTGCGAGCATCCGGCGTGCTGGTCCCCGCAAGCAGTTTCGTCAAAATGCGCGCCATGCGTGCCGGCAAGGTCGCTAACGTTGCCGTGAGCAACGGGGACCCCGTTACCGCCGGACAGCAGCTGCTGAGAATCGATGTGGTCGATACCACGCAGAGCGGACACGCGACGGCCGTGCAGCAGATCCGGTCCCTGCGCCGGGAAATCGAATTCCTCGCGCAAGCCGCGGACAGTGACGTCCGGGCGTCGTTGCGCCGGCGCGAGGCACTCACGGTGCAACGTGCGAACCTGCAAGCACAGCTGGAGCTCGTTGAGCGCGAGGCGAGCACGCGAGCCGAGCAGGCGGCGCTGCACGCGCACCGCGCTCAGAGGCTGCGCCGGCTTTCGACCGATGCGCGCGTCGCCACGCACACGGCCGAGGAGTTCGAGGCGGTCGCGTTGCAAGCGAGGGGCAACGCACAGGCGTCGGCGCGGCAGGCGCAGCGAATCAGGGGCGACCTCGCTGAAATTGACCGACAGATCCGCGAGGAGCAGGTCGTGCCCGAGGCAATCGGCCTCGACCACTCGTTGCGGCGCGAAGCCCTGCAACGGGATCTGCTTGCGCTGGAACTCAGGATGTCTTCGCAAGTCATCGCCCCGTCCAACGGTGAGGTTGCGGGACTCGTCGTGCGCGACGGCAGTTTCGTCAGCGAGGGTCAGCTGTTGATGACGCTGCACGATACCTCCAGTCCGCTCGAGGCCCGGTTGTACGTCGCGGCCGGGCGGGCCGGGGAACTGCGCGTCGGCCAGCACGTCAATCTCGTCCTCGATGCCTATCCTCGCGAGCTGTTCGGCGTACACGAGGCGATCGTCACATCGGTATCCGGCATTGCACTTCCCGCATCGGAGCTCGCGATACCGTTACCGATCGATGGCGCCGTATTCGAGGTTCGAGCGACATCCACGCGGGCAAGCGCCGCGAGTATTGCCTGGCGACTGCCGCCGGGCACGTCCGTACACGCGGAGCTGACGCGCAATCGTCGCAATCTCCTGCAATGGCTGCTGCAGAGAGCCCGTGCGTAAGCAAACACCGCTGGTGCTGCAGGCAGAGCGCAACGACTGTGGTCTCGCAGCATTGCTGATGGTGCTGCGCTTTCACGGCGCCAAGCTCGGCCTGGAGGATCTCCGTCGTCGCTGCGTACACCTCGATAGCGGTCCGACGCTGACTACGATACTGTCAATGGCGTCTGCACTCGGCATGGCGGCCCGACCGTTGCGGGCACGTGCCGAAGAACTCGGCAATCTTTCGTTGCCGGCGATCCTGCACTGGCGCTTTGACCACTTCGTCGTGCTCGACAAGGCCGATCGTCGGGGCTTCGTCATCCTCGACCCCGCCAGCGGCAGGCGCCGCGTCGCGCGCGACGAAGTACACGACGCGTTTACCGGAGTCGCGATCGAGTTGTCGCCGACGTCGAGGTTCTCGCGACCCGAATCGCCGCGTACGTTGAGCCTCGCCGGCATACTGCGCGCGACGACCGGTCTGCGACCTTACCTGGCGATGATGCTCACGCTGATGCTGTTCACCCAGCTACTGACGCTGGCGCCGGCACTCGCAACGCAGCTGCTCGTCGACAACGCGATCAGCGGCCAGGATCGGCGCTGGCTGCTCGCGGTCCTGCTTGGTGCAGGGCTGGTGCTCGTTTCCGCCATCGTGCTGGAGGCTCTCAGGCAGCGCGTCGCGTTGTTTGCCAGTACACGTCTCGCGATCGACGCGAGCGCGATGATCGTTGCTCACGTTCTGAGACTGCCCGTGTCATTCGTAGCCCGACGCAGTGTAGGAGACGTGGTGTCGCGGATCGACTCGATGCAACCGATCCGACAGGCGTTGACCGAGACGCTTCCGGGCGGTCTGATGCATGTCGCGGTCGTCGCCACAAGCCTTGCTGCGATGCTGGTTTACAGTCCGTCTCTGACCATGGTGTCGATCGTGGCGATGCTGTTGACAGCCCTCGTTTACAGACTCGTGCTGCCCGCGACACGGCGTCGCAATCTCGAGGCAATCGTACATGCCGCCCGGGCTGGAAACTCGCTGATCGAATCCTTGCGAGGCGTCGCGTCTGTCCACGCACTCGGCCTTGGCGCGACGCGCTTTGCGAACTGGCAAAATGCATTCGTGCGCGCCGCCGACGCGCAGGCAGGGCGAGTGCGGCTGACGATCTCCGCGACGGCGGCCCGGTCGCTGATTGCAGCGGGCGACCAGCTCGTGTTCCTCGGCATCGGTATCGCGGCAATCGGGCGGCAGCAGATTACCCTGGGCGTGTTGTTCGCCATGTTCGCGTTGCGCGGTCGCCTGTCCGCATCGGTTACGGGGCTCTTCGAGGTCGTGCGGGAAATCTACCTGCTGCGCTCCCATATCGAACGCATCGACGAACTGTTGCAGGAACCAGCACTGGCAGCCCCGCCGGCTGTTGCGATCCGGAAACGCATCTGCGGCGCGATTGCCGTGCGCAGCCTTTCGTATTCCTACGTTGGCGGACAACCGGTTCTCGAGGACTTCGACTGCAATATTTCGCCCGGAGAAAAGGTCGTCATTACCGGTCCGTCCGGTGCCGGCAAGACGACTCTGATCAAGATACTCTGCGGCGCTCTCGACCCCGACAATGGGAGACTGTTCTTCGACGGAAGCGAACTGGCGCTCTGGGACGTCGACGCATTGCGGGGACAGTTCGGGGTGGTGCTGCAGGAGGATCGGCTGTTCCCGGGCTCGGTCGCCGACAACATCAGCGGTTTCGAAGCGTCGCCCGACCTGGACCGGGTCCGCTACGTCGCGAGACTGGCGTGCGTTTGGGATGACATCGTGCGCATGCCGTTGCACGCTTACACGCCGGTCGCGAGCGTGAACAACGCTCTGTCGGGTGGCCAGGTGCAGCGCGTGTTGCTGGCGCGTGCGCTGTACCGGGGGCCGGCGATTCTGTTTCTCGACGAGGCGACTGCACACCTCGACCGCGAGACGGACCAGCGCGTCTGGCAGAACCTCGCGGCGCTCGATTGCACGATCGTCAGCATCTCACACGGCACGCACGTGTACGCCGACCGCGTCATCGAGGTGCCGCGCGTGTAGAATGTCACGACGCCCTCCCAGAGAAGACACATTGAATAAACTGCTGATCGCGAACGCCAGGCTCATCAACGAAGGCCGGGTGACGGACACTGATGTCCTGATCCGCGGCGAACGCATAGAAAAAGTCGCGCCTGCGATCCCGGCGGACGAAACGACCAGGGTAATCGACGCCGAGGGCCGCTTCCTGATGCCGGGCATGATCGACGACCAGGTCCATTTTCGCGAGCCAGGCCTCACGCACAAGGGTGATCTGGCGACGGAATCCGCCGCAGCGGCAGCGGGTGGCATCACGAGCTTCATGGACATGCCCAACGTCAATCCGCTGACGACCTCGGCGGGGGCGCTGGCCGACAAGTACGCGATGGCCGAGGGGCGCTGCACGGCCAATTATGGCTTCTACCTGGGTGCGACGAACGGCAACATCGATGAGATCAAGCGCCTCGAGCCCGGCAATGCCTGCGGCATCAAGGTGTTCATGGGCGCATCCACAGGCGACATGCTCGTCGACGATACCGAGGCGCTCGACCAGATCTTCCGATATGCGCCCGTCATTGTCGTCACGCATTGCGAGGACTCGCCGACGATCTGGGCCAACGAGACGCGAGCGCAGGAGCAATTCGGCGAAGACGTGCCGATGTCGGAACACCCAAACATCCGCTCGGCGGAGGCCTGCCTGAAATCATCGCAACTCGCCGTCGAGCTTGCGACGAAGCACGATGCGCTGCTGCATGTACTGCACCTGACGACGGCTGTCGAAATGCAGCTGTTCTCGACTGCCGCGCTGGCTGAGAAGCGCGTTACAGCCGAAGTCTGCGTGCACCATCTCTGGTTCGAGGCGTCCGACTACGACGCGCTGGGCTCGCACATCAAGTGCAATCCGGCAATCAAGCAGCAATCGGATCGGGATGCGCTCGTCGCCGCCCTCAACGAGGGTCGCATCGACGTCATCGCGACAGACCACGCTCCGCACACGCTCGAGGAAAAAGACAACAAGTACTTCAAAGCGCCGTCCGGCTTGCCGCTCGTGCAGCATGCGGTGCTCACGTTGTTCGATCTGGCAGCGGCGGGACGTATCAGTCACGAGCTGCTCGTTGAAAAAGCCTGCCATGCACCGGCCGATCTCTTCGGGGTCGGGGAGCGCGGCTATGTTCGCGAGGGCTGGTTCGCGGATCTGGTCATCGTCGATCCCGAGCGGCCGCAAACTGTCAGGCGATCCGACGTGTTGGCCAAGTGCGGCTGGTCGCCATTCGAAGGCCACACGTTCTCGTCTACGATCGACACGACAATAATCAACGGCAACGTGGTTTACCGGGAAGGAAAACTGACAGGAACGATCGCCGGGCAAAGGCTGCAATTCGGGCGGGCTCGCTAGACGGTTTACTTTCCGGGCGATCCCGTTATGCTAGCGGAAATTCTTGGCCCCGAATGATGAAGCCAACCGATACGTCAAACCCTGACTACTTTCACAAGGTAGTCGACTGCCAGTGGGGCTGCCCGGCCCACACCGACGTACCCGAGTACATACGCATGATCGCCCAGGGCCG
>JAAUYH010059721.1_pt1 | contig 12764 bp, 18 predicted proteins | sample 7278061 | NCBI WGS metagenome assembly JAAUYH01 (sample SAMN14350203, study PRJNA611818) | marine sediment metagenome | isolation source: surface marine sediment (0.6m) | place: French Polynesia: Moorea | collected 2018-08
CCCAGGGGTTCCTGCCCCTGGCCGGCGACGCATCGCTGTACGTGGAGGTCGCTCCCGGAATCGAGATCAATCGGCTGACCGACGTCGCCCTCAAGGCCACGAGCGTGAAGCCGGGCATGCAGATCATCGAGCGTGTCTACGGGCTGCTCGAGATCCACTCGCCCGACCAGGCCGAGACCCGGGCCGCGGGAGCCGCCATCCTCGACGCGGTCGACCACGTCGAGTCCGACCGCATGAAGCCCAAGATCCTCTCCAGCCAGATCATCCGGCGCATCGACGATCATCACGCCCAGCTGATCAACCGCATGCGCCACGGCCAGATGATCGTGCCGGGCCAGACCCTCTACGTGCTCGAGTGCCAGCCGGCCGCCTATGCCGCGCTGGCCGCCAACGAAGCCGAGAAGGCCGCAGCGATCAACGTGCTCGAAGTGCGGGCCGCCGGGGCGGTCGGCCGGGTCTACCTCGGCGGCGAGGAACGCGACATCGACGTGGGCTGGCGGGCCGCGGTCGCAGCGCTCGAAGGTCTCGACGGCCGCGAATGACAATCACATCATTCACTTCCAGCAATCCACTTCCAGCAATCCAGTTCTAGTGAATCGAATACAAGCGAAATGAAGGGAGCCAGAGATGGCTGAAGCGCTCGGCATGATCGAATGCAGGAGCTACGCAGCAATGGTCGAGGCCGCTGATGCGATGGTGAAGGCCGCCAAGGTCGAATTGGTGTCGTACGAGTCGACCGGTGGCGGTTACGTGACCGCCGTCGTCCGGGGTGACGTGGCTGCGGTCAAGGCTGCTGTCGACGCCGGCACGCGCGGCGCCGAGAAGGTCGGTGAGGTCATCGCCACGCACGTCATCGCTCGTCCGCACGTCAACATCGACATGGTGCTTCCGCTGGGTCGGGCCGACGAGGCAGCTGCCGAGTCCGGCTGATGCTTCTCGGACGGGTTACGGGCACTGTCGTAGCCAGCCAGAAGGAACCGCTCATGGAGGGTCTGACCCTCCTCATGGTTCGCCAGATCGGCGTCGACAACGCCGACACCGGTGGCTACGTCGTGGCGGTCGACGCGGTCGGAGCCGGTGTCGGCGAGGTCGTGATGTATGCGTCCGGCAGCTCGGCTCGCCAGACCGCCCGGACGCAGAACCGACCCTGCGACGCCGTCATCATGGCCATCGTCGACACCTGGGACGTGGACGGAGAGACGGTCTACGTGAAGTGACGGCGCCGTGCTGAACGACGACGAGATCCAGTCGATCATCGCCCGGGTCAAGGGGCGGGTCGACAGCGCCCAGGGCAGTGGTCGGGCGCTGTCGGCTCAGCGCGCAACTGCCGATCTCGGTGCGGACGAAGCGCTTCTGGGCGACGGGATCCACCCCTCGGTCGATGCGGCCGTCCGCGCCGCCTCGGGAGCGTTCAGCTCGTACCGTGACATGGGGTTGGAGACTCGCCGAACGATCGTCGAGGCCATGCGGGCCGCCATGCTGCGCGAGGGGGAACGGCTGGCGTATCTGGCCCACGCCGAGACCGGCCTGGGTCGGGCCGAGGACAAGGTTCGCAAGAACCTGCTGGTCACGACCCGCACGCCCGGCCCCGAGGATCTCGATCCGCAGGCGGTGACGGGCGACGGCGGGATGATGGTCACCGAGTACGCCCCCTACGGCGTCATCGGGTCGATCACTCCGACCACCAACCCGACGTCGACGATCATCAACAACAGCATCGCCATGATTGCCGCCGGCAACGCCGTGACGTTCAACGTGCACCCTGGCGCCAAGCAGGTCTCGGTAGAGAACATCAAGCTGCTCAACCACGCCATCGTCGGAGCCGGAGGTCCACCCGATCTCATCACGGCCACGGCGCGTCCGACGCTCGAATCGGCCAAGGAACTGATGGACCACCCCGACGTGCGGGTGCTGCTCGTCACAGGAGGACCAGCAGTGGTGGCCGAGGCGCTGCGCACGCCGAAGAAGGCGATTACGGCGGGTCCCGGCAACCCGCCGGCGGTGGTCGACCAGACGGCCGACGTCGCCCAGGCGGCCAAGGACATCGTCGCCGGCGCCTCTTTCGACAACGGAATCATCTGCACCGACGAGAAGACCACGATCGTGGTCGATTCGGTCGCCGATGCCCTGGTGCGCGGCATGGTGAGCGCCGGTGCCTACCGCCTCAAGGAACACGAGCTGCGGCGTCTGGAGCGGGTGATCTTCAACCAGATCGGCGCCCCCAACAAACCCGGAGCCATCAACCCGGCCTGGATCGGCAAGGATGCGGGAGCGCTGCTCAAGGAGATCGGCGTCACTACCGAAGGCGACATTCGCTTGTTGGTCGCCGAAGTCCCCGCCGAGCACAGCCTGGTGTGGACCGAACAGATGATGCCCGTCATGCCGGTCGTGAGGGTGAAGGACGTCGACGCGGCCATGGCTCTCGCAGTCGCATCCGAGCACGGGTTCCGCCACACCGCCTCGATCCACTCGACGAATGTGGACACCATCACCCGCTACGCCCGGGCCATGAACTGCTCGATCCTCGTGGCCAACGGGCCGAACTACGCGGGCCTCGGCCAGACGGGCGAGGGCTTCACGTCGTTCTCGATCGCCAGCCCCACGGGTGAGGGGCTCACCCGACCGCGAACCTTCTCACGAGTTCGCCGGGTGACCGTTGTGGGAGCGCTGCGCATTGTCTGACAACACCGCCCCGTTCGAGCCCGCCATCGGCCTGTTGGAGTTCGATTCCATCGTCGCCGGTGTCGTGGCGGCCGACGCCATGGCCAAGGCGTCGCCGGTGAGCTCGCTGCACGCAGGAACCGTGCATCCGGGCCGGTACCTGGTGTTGGTGGGCGGCACGACGGCCGCTGTCGAGATCGCCCTCGACGCCGGCGGCATCGATACGCTGGTCGATTCGCTGTTCCTGGCCGATGTGCACCCGGCCGTGGTCGCCGCCCTGACCACGGCCGAAACCGGTTTCGGAACCGATGGCGACGCCCTCGGCATCGTGGAGACATCGGCTTCGGCGTCGGCCATCGCCGCGGCCGACGCCGGGGTGAAGGCCGCCGATGTGACCCTGCTGGCGTTGCGGTTGGCCGACGATCTGGGCGGCAAGGCCTACTGCCTGTTCACGGGCATCGTGGCCGACGTCGATGCCGCCGTCGACGCAGCGGTGGCGGGGATCGAGCATGGATCGAAGCTGGTGAAGGCCACGGTCATCCCGCGACTGCACGACGAGATCGCCGACAATCTGGCCGCCGAGCTGCGTTTCAACGGTCGGCTGCGCTCGGGCGGCGGGGCCGGTTGATGCAACTCGGTCGGGTGATCGGGACCGTTGTTGCGACGGTGAAGGCGGAGGGCCTCGAGGGGGTCAAGTTCCTCGTCGTCCAGCCGCTCGACAAGCACCGGGAAGAGGCGGGTGAGCCCGTCGTCGCAGCCGATGCCGTGGCCATGGCCGGGCCGGGCGAGCTCGTGTACTTCGTGGCCTCGCGGGAGGCGGCCGAGGCCCTGCCCGAGCGGTTCGTGCCCGTCGACCACGCCATCGTGGGCCTGGTCGACCACGTGACTCTCGCCGGAGAAGACTCGTGAAGGTGGCCCAGGTGGCCGGCACGGTCGTATCGCCGATCAGTCACCCGTTCTTCGAGAAGCAGCGGCTGCTGCTATGCGATCTCCTCGATGCCGAAGGCGAACCGAAGGGCTATGTGATCGCCGTCGACGTCGTCGATGCCGGGGCGGGTGAGCGGGTGCTGATCTGCGACGAGGGGTCGTCGGCTCGGCAGATCTTCGGTATCGACACCGGGCCGATCCGGGCTGTAGTCGTCGGGATCATCGACGACATCTCCTGACGGGTCGCGGGGTCAGAGGCGTTCGAGAACACCCCGGAGCAGGGCGACCATTCGGGGCCCGGCGTCGCCGGCGGCCTCGAGCACCTCGGCGTGGTCGAGCGCCGACTCCGACAATCCGGCGGCGGCGTTGGTCACCAGAGAAACCCCAAGAACCTCGGCGCCCAGGTGGCGGGCGGCGATCGTCTCGAGTGCGGTGGACATGCCGACGAGATCGGCACCAAGACCCGCCAGCATGCGAATCTCGGCCGGTGTCTCGTAAGCGCCACCCAACAGGGCGGCGTACACGCCCTCCGGCAAGTCGGGGTCGACCTGCCGGGCCAGGTCCCGCAGTCTCGGCGAGTAGGCCTCGGTGAGATCCACGAAGCGGGCGGGCTTGTCGGCGGGGGGAGCCGGCCCGGCCATGGGCGAGGTGCCGGTCAGGTTCAGGTGATCCGACAGGAGCACGGGTTGTCCTACCGGCCAGTCGGGATTCAGGCCACCGGCAGCGTTGGTCAGGATGATCGTCGTGCAACCGGCTGCGATAGCGGTACGAACGCCGTGCACGATGGTTGCGACCGGGTGCCCCTCGTAGAGGTGAGCTCGGCCCCCGAGTACCAGCGCAGGGAGCTGACCGACCCGGACCGAGCGGGCCAGGTTTCGGTGTCCGGCCACCGTCGGCGCCGGGAAGCCCGGTAGGTCGGCCAACTCGACGTCAGCGACCACTTCGCCGATCTGGTCGGCGGCCGCGGCCCAGCCCGAACCGAGAACGACAGCGGCGCTGTGGCTGTCGACGCCGGTGCGCTCGGCGACAACGGCGGCGGCGGAGCCGGCGAGGTCGAACGGGTCCGTGTTGGCTGATTCCATAGCTTCCGAGTCTGGTCCGAATTCCCTCGGCACGAAAGCGGCAATGCGCTGTTCGCCCGGTCATCCATCACCCAATGCCGATTCATAGGTAGTCCCAGCGGTTGGAGGTAGCGATGATGCGTCAGCGAATGCCGATACTCTCTTTGAACCGACATGTCTGAATGATCACCTAATGCCGACGAATCGACTACTGTCGCGGTCGTGGAGAGTTCCGGCGAGGCGCTTGTCGACTCACTGCAAGGGGTGACCGCAGACGTAGTGGTGCTGCTGGGGCGCCTCGTCGACCCTCCTCGCCGACCGTCGACATCGCAGGAGCGCAGGCGCCTGGCGGGCGAGGCCGGCCGAACCGCGAATTCGCTGCGCGAGATCTGCGGCGAGCTCACAAGGTGGATGGCGGGGCATGATCGCGGGGAGCAGGGGCTCCGGCCGTCTGACGAGAGCACCGAACCCACGGCCGAGTCACGCGAAGTCTCGGGCGACGAGGCATTGAGGGACGTCACGCAGGCACAGGCAGCGCTCGACGGCGCGCGCCGCAAGCTCCAGAGCAGCGTCGAGACGGCCCGAAGTGATGGGGCCACATGGCGTCAGATCGGTGACGCACTGGGCATCACGCCGCAGACCGCTCACAAGCGGTTCGACCCCGAGGCCCGACGTCGCCACGCGGCCTACATGCGCGAGCGCTACCAGCGAGAGCGGGATTGAGACAATTCTGCAAATAGCGGGTCCAGGGCGCCGTTCCCACAGCGTTAATAGGCTGTCCGGCCCATTCGGGGGGCCGGAAGTGAGCTCGATACCTTGCGCATGGCCTGCACTCACGCAGAGACTTGTCCCCTGTTCCCCAAGCTCGGTGCGTCCTTGGGTGCCTGGCGCGTCAACTTCTGCGACACCGAGAGCGAATGGCACAACTGCGCCCGCTACCAGAAGATCCTCACTGGAAAGCCCGTTCCGCTCGCCCTCCTGCCTAACGGCAAGATGGTTGCCGCCATTGTCGAGGAGGAGAAGCGACAGGATTCGGGTTCGAGCGAGTCGGAGAGCCCGGTAGCCCACGCTGCTCACACCGGGTCGCTGGCACTCGTCGAGACTCTCCGGGTCGAGTCGGATGATTCCATGGACGATTCGACCGGTTTGTGGGATCGTCTGCGTGACCGGTTCGGAGCTTCTCGCTGATAGCCGGGTATTGGGACTGGTGGTTGGGGGCGATGTTCCTCGGCGTCATCGCCGTCGCCTACCCTCATTTCGTCGGCCGCCGGCTCGCCGTGTCGGGGGCCTGGGAACGCGTGGTTCACTGGCGTAGCGAGGCCGAGATCGAGCGGGCGGACGCCATCTTCCACGACGAGACGGCGCTCGAAGCCGCACTGGCGGAAGCAACTCTCGCCGAATTCGGCGAGCCGATGACCGTTACCGAGACGGTCGTGGACTTCGCCGACGCCACTCTCACCGGGCGGATGCCGCTCGCCACCCAGGCGACCCTGCTCGTGTCGATCTTCGTCGGTGGCCTGGTTTCGGCGCTCACGATGGGTCGTTTCGAGATCCGAGGTGACATGGGGCCGGCATTCAGCGAGATCGTGGTCGATGGTCCGCTCATGTGGCCGACGCTGTTCGTCGGCGGCGTGCTTGTCGGGCTCGGCACGCGCATGGCGGGAGGATGCAGCAGCGGTCATGGCCTCAGCGGCTGCGGCCGGCTGCAGCCTGTGAGCCTTCTGGCCACCTCGGTCTTCTTCGGCACCGCCGCCGTCACGTCGATTCTGCTCTGGAAGGTGATCTGAGATGGCGGCAACCGTCGAGGCCAGTACGGCCGGCCGAGTTTCGAAGCCTTCGCCCCTCGGTCTGTACGCCCGGGTTGCCATCTTCGGCGCTCTACTCGGCTTCACGGTCACGTCGATCGGGTTCGGTGACTTCGCCGAGCTGAACGCGATGTTCACGTTCCAGGACTTCCGGATGCTGTTCGCGTTCGCCGGTGGTGTCGCCCTCGCAGTAGTCGGCTTCCGGTTCTTCGGCGGCCCCAAGCCGGCGTCGCCCAGGATCCACAAGGGCGTCGTTCCCGGTGCCGTGATGTTCGGTGTCGGTTGGGCGATCTCCGGCGGCTGCCCTTCGATTCCGATCATCCAGGTGGCTACTGGCTACCTGCCCGCACTGGTGACCATCGCTGGCATCGTCGTCGGCACGGCGACGTACCGTAAGTTGAACGGCCGCTACCTGAGGCTCGACACCGGAAGCTGCGGCGTCTAGCCGACGGCGGACCCCGGGATCGGGCGGGCCAGTCGGTCAGAGCACCTGACCGAGGATCCAGAGGTGTCCGCTGGGGTCACGGAAACGGCCGTCTCGCCGTCCGTACGGTCGATCATCCACGGGAATGACCACCTCGCCCCCGGCCTCCAAGAAGCGGGCCGAAACGGCATCGACGTCGGGCACGGTGACGCTGAGGATCACCGCCGTGCCACCCAGCGATGTCGGCGCGAGATTCGATGACCCGTCCTCCTCGGTGACTCCCATCTCCGTGTCGCCCAGGTGTACGTGGGCATTGAGGAGCTTGCCGTCGCCCCACATCTCGTCGGACGTGGTCGTGTCGAACGCCCTCCGGTAGAAGTCGAGCGCAGCCTTTCCGTCGGCGACCACCAGTCGCGGTGCGAGCAGAAGATCGGTGGCCATCGGACGCGAACGTAGCCCTCGCCGGGGCCGGTTGCCATCGGGATTGCCGACAGGTGACCTGCCGGCGCCGGCGGCTCGTGGCTTAGCGTGGCGACATGATCGGATTCATCGCTGTCATCAAGCAGTTCTATGACGCCATCAGGCGCGGCCTCGCCGACCCCGAGTTCCGGGCGCTCAGCGGGCTGGTGGCGATCCTGTTGACTGCCGGCACGATCTTCTACTGGCGCGAGGAAGGCTGGAGCATCCTCGACTCGCTCTACTTCTCGGTCATCACGCTCACGACGATCGGCTACGGCGACATGGCACCGACCTCGTCGGCCAGCAAGGTCTTCACGATCGTCTACGTACTGATCGGGCTCGGAGTGCTGGTGTCGTTCCTGTCGGTCGTCGCCGGCCATGCCGTCGACGGGCGTGTCGAACGGCGATCGCGCAAGTCGTCGGACTGAATCTGTCCTCTCAGGACTTGCGCCACACCGACACGTGACCCGTGCTGTCGCCGGTGAAGGGCGTCTTCTGCCAATCCGCCCATCGATCCTCCAGCTCCAGGCCGGCCAGCCGGGCCATGAGGTCGAGCTCGGCCGGCCAGACGTAGCGAAACGCGGGGGAACTGCGGCGGACCTTGTCTCCGTCGAAGTGAAAGTGGTGCGACAGCAGGATCTGGTCCACGAGGTCGACGTACTCGTCGAATCCCAGATGGTCGGGTGACAGATCGAAGGGTCGAATCGTCTCGCCCGGACCGAGCCCGCGCAGCTCGGGAACCATGACCTCGATCACGAACCTCCCGCCCGCCCGAAGGTGGCGGGAGGCGTTTTCGAAGCAGGCCACCTGTGCCTCCTGCGTGCGGAGGTTCATGATCGTGTTGTAGACGAGATAGGCGAGGGAGAATTCACCGCCGATGACGGAGGTCGTCATGTCGCCGACCGTCACGTCGATCTCGTCTCCGCCCGGCTTGGCGTGGAGCTGGGCGAGCATCGCTTCGGAGATGTCCATGCCCGATACGGGGATGCCGCGCTGAGCGAGCGGTAGGGCGATCCGACCCGTGCCGATGGCGAACTCGACGGCAGCGCCGCCACCGGAGAGCTCCTCGAGCAGCTCGACAACGGCTTCGACGAACTCCGGCTCGAGCTCGCGGGCCGCCGACGAGTCGTAGGCGGCAGCGACCACAGGGTCGAGGTGGGCGTCGGGCTCGTCGAATCGGTGGGTCACGGGCCGCGATCGTACGCGTTTGCCGTGCCGCCCGTTCCAGGCCCACTCATCCGAACGCGACAACGGCGATGATCATGGCGATCACGAGCACGGCAACCACGGTGAGGAAGAAGCCCATCCACTGCCCGCGATGCTCCAGGCCTGACAACCGGGGGCTCCACCCGAAACCCGGGACCGTGCCTCGTCGTTCCCGTCCGTGCCGACGCGGATCCAACGGAGTCCTTTGATCGTTCATAAGCCCACTCTCACCGGCGTCGTGGTGGACCGCTAGAGCCGGACGTCACGACAGCTCTCGACGAAGGGTGCGCGCGCGTGGCGAAGCCTCGGCATAAACCGCAACCTTGGTCGCCGAACTGAGTCGGCGCTCAGGAGTTGGTGATGGAGATCTTCTTGGCGGTCTTGGTCTCGGTGTCGATGGGGACCCGCAGATCGAGAATGCCGTCCTCGTATTTGGCCGTCACGTCGTCGGCGTCAGCTCCCTCGGGGAGGGGCAGAATCCGGCGATACGAGCCGTACCGGAACTCGGAGCGATAGCCGTCTTCGGTCTTCTCGGTCCGCTCTTCGCGCTCGGCCCTGATGGCGATTCGGCCGCGGTCGACGGTGATGTCGATGTCCTTTTCGGGATCGACGCCCGGTATCTCGGCCCGGATGTGGAGCTCGCCGTCTTCGACGTACTCCTCCACCCTCATCGTGGCTTCCTCTCCGAACAGATCGGGCCAGCGGCCGAAGCGCTCCGGCCAGCGAAGCAGTTCGCCGAACCCGAACGGCTCCAATAGCGGCCAGGCTGCCCTTTCGCGGGTTTCGACCTCGCCCGCAGGGACATCCTTTTCGGACTTGGCCATGGTGCCTCCTTTCAGCATCTGTCTTCCGACAACTCCAACGTCGCGCCCGGGTCTCGGAGGGTGTAGGGAAGGAGGTCCCGACGGGGCCACGCCTCGGGCGGGTGAGTCAGTCGACCTGGGACGCCGCCCGACAGAGGTTCGAGAGCTTGGCCCGAGCCAGCTCTCGCGGGAGGTACCCCAGGCCGCAGTCGGGAGCGGCGATCAGGCGGTCGGAGGGCAGGTGGGCGGCGGCCTCGGTCAGTCGGGCGACGATCTCCTCGACCGATTCGAGCCGGCTCGAGGCGATGGTCACGACGCCCAAGATGATGGCGGTCCGGGAGAAGTGAGGCAGTAGTTCCGCCAGGTCGTTGGGCCGGTGGGCGTCTTCGATGCTGAGCTGGTCGATCGGGATCGCATCGAGGGCGGGGGCGAGGGTCAGGTAGGCGCCGAGGTCAGCCTTGGGGTAGTCGACGTCATCGAGGAAGCGGGGGTAGCCGCAGCAGCAATGGACGATGCGGGTCACGTCGGGCGGAACGCCGTCGAAGCAGTGGGCCAGGTGATCGATGCCGTGGGCGAGGGCGGCGTCGGGGCGGCGAGCCATCACGGGCTCGTCGATCTGGATGTGCCGGCATCCGGCGGCCACGAGCTCGCCGATCTGGGAGTTGACGGCCGCGGCGAGGTCCGAGCCGAGGGCTCGCTCGTCGCCGTAGTGGGCGTCGACGGTCGAGTCGATGATCGTCATGGGCCCGGGCAGGGTCACCTTCACCGGCCGGCTCGACAGCGACTGGGCGGTGGCGAAGTCGGCGGCCAGCGAAGAGCTGGTGAACCGCACCGGACCGGCGATGCGGGGGAGGCGGGTCTCGATGGTGCCGCGCATTCGATGAGCTCCTAGCTCGCCGAAGTCGATTCCGGCGAAGCTGCGGCATTGGTGGTGCACGTAGTTCTCTCGCCGCACCTCGCCGTCGGTGACCACATCGATGCCGGCCTCGATCTGGTCGGCGATGACCTCGGCGGTAGCTCTCCGGAAGCGGTCCTCGGCGTCATCGACGGCGGCGAGTTGCCGGTCGTAGTACGAGGTGTAGTCGATCGTGTCGTCTGCATAGTCGGCGCTGAACCAATCGGTGATCGGTACGTAGTCGGGTTTCGGATATGCGCCGATGACGGTCGTGGCGGTCACGAGGCAATCATCTCACCTTCGCCTCTGATCCCCCTCTGAACTGTTGTTGCATATCAGTATATTTCGTGCTACTTCTCTGAGATGGCACGGGTTACGGTCGACATGGCGAGGGCGCCTGAGCTGGCTGCGGCTTACAAGGCGGCGGGCTCCACGGTCGAGGATGCCGCAGTCGAGCTCGCCGGTCTGGTGCGAGAAGCCGAAGAGTTGTTGAGCGACGCGGGCGCGGCCCGGGGAACGATGCCCGTCCTGACATGGACGATCCCGGGACTGTTCCACACCGGAGGGGAGCTCGGGGCCGATGGTGCCGATCTGGCATGGCGGGTCGACTTTCTCCGGTCCGTCGACGGCCGACCGCTTCTCGCCGGTCGGTTCACCGCCGAGTTGCCCGACCGGAACCCGGCCTTGCGACGAGCCCGCGAGAGTCGGCTGCTCGAGCTGGTGCTCGGCGGAGGCGCGGATGAACGCTCGGCCGCGCTGGTCGAACTGGCGATTCGCACCAGCACTGATCCGGAGCTGGCCGAGCGGGTGCTGTCAGAGCTGGGTGGTTATCGAATCTGGCAGATGATGGACGGCGCTCACCGCTACGCGTTCAGCAACGGTGCATCGTTCCTGAAGCCTCGGGGAGCCGAGGATCCAATTCCGGTCTGGGACGATGTGGCCATCCCCCTGGCGGTGATCTTCGGCAACGCCGTCGATGGTCGCCGGTCGCGGTTCGCGGACGACCTGTTCCGCCAGGCCGAAGCCGCCGTGTACGACGACGTGGGCCATGTCGGCGACATCGAGCTGGCCCCGGGGACCGCCTTCCAGTTGATGGCCCTTTTGGCGGCTACGACCGAGCTGCCGTCCGACTACGCCATCGACGCAATCCGGCTCCTCGATCAGTCCAATCGAAACCCCTACGCAGGCACGGACTACGTGGTGGGCGGGTTCATCACGCAGCCCCTGAACAACTACGACCACTTCTCGATCATGGTGAAGGTTCTGGCCGACCATCCCGATCTGATGCGCCAGCTCATGGCGCCACCCGAAGTGCGGGCCCGGTCTCGCCAGATCGGGTTCCCCGGGCATGTCGATCGGATCGGGCCGGCCCGAGATCAGATCGATGCCGACGAGCTGTGGTTGCGCGTTCTGTCGAGCCACGGCGATGCCACCCATGTGGCCGGGGCGGTGGTCGAGGCCTACCTGCTCGATGCCCCGAATGGGGCCGACGACGCGTGGAGCCGTTTCGAGGTCGAGTTCGCCGGCGGTCGAACCGACCGCCGCAGCGACCCGATCCTCGATGCCCTCGCCCTCAAGTGGTCCGAGAACGTGCCGCGGTCGGTGGCGCTGGGGAACGACAACCAACTCGGCCAGCAAGCGCTCGACGACTTTCTGACGGCGGTCTTCGAGAGCGACACGGCCTTCGCGACGATCACGGTCGCCATGCAGATGGAGACTCGAGATCATGTAGCCCGCCAGATCAGCGGCGAGTTCCACGATGCTCAGCAGCTGGGGAGACTGTGGGAGGCCTACGGGATCGGTCTGGTCGAAAGCGACCGGGCCGACAACCAGACGGCCCTCAGCTTCATCGAGGCGGCGGCGGAGTTCGCCTGGTCGAGCGGTGTCGAGCATGTGGCCCCCAAACCCTTGAGCCTCTCGGTGAAGGCGCTGAAGGCGGTGGGCGAATGGGTGATCTCCGAGGGTGCCGACAGGGTCGGTTCGAACGATGGGGGCGATCTGCCGACACCCCGCGAGGCCGTGTTGTCGTTCACCCGGGTCGACTTCCACAGTTCGGCCAGCTTCGACTGGAATGTCGCCGACCTCATGCTTCGCGATCCGGCGATCCAGGCCGCGTACGCGGAAGGGTTGACTCTGCTTGACGGGAGCCTCAGCGCAGACGGTGGGCTGTCGCTGCCCAGTGCCGATGCGACCGATGTGGAACGATCCGACTATGCCGAGTGGTTCGATGAGACCTTCTATGCCGCCGACTCCGATCTCGCCGACCCGACCAATGTCCTCGGCGATCTCGACGGCGACGGCCGCCTCAGCGCCGCTGAACGCTCGCTGGCTCAGTTGGGTCGTGAGATCAGTGTTCAGGCACAACTGGCCCGCGGCCTCCTCAACGACGCGGCGGACAATTCAGAGGTTCTGGACTAGGTCAGTCCTCCTCGTGCTGATCGTCGTCGTTTGCGGCTGTAGCGCAGAGCCGGCCGATGTGGACGACGTCCTTCGGGACATCCGATCGGCGTCGGGCAACTGGAG
>JAAUYH010030706.1_pt1 | contig 12763 bp, 5 predicted proteins | sample 7278061 | NCBI WGS metagenome assembly JAAUYH01 (sample SAMN14350203, study PRJNA611818) | marine sediment metagenome | isolation source: surface marine sediment (0.6m) | place: French Polynesia: Moorea | collected 2018-08
CCCAGGTAGACTGCAAGATAAATGGGACTACTATAAAGATCACTGTAAATTAGTTAGTCCTGCCAATAAAAAGAAACATACTATTCTCATCGTAGGTACTGGTTTAGCAGGGGCTTCGGCGGCTGCTACCTTAGCAGAATTGGGTTATAACATCAAAAGCTTTTGTATCCAAGATTCTCCGCGTCGTGCCCATAGTATCGCTGCTCAAGGGGGCATCAATGCCGCGAAAAACTATCCTAATGATGGGGATACAATTTGGCGATTATTTTATGACACCATCAAAGGAGGAGATTATCGCTCTAGGGAAGCTAATGTCTATCGTTTAGCCCAGATTAGTAACCAGATTATCGATCATTGCGTGGCTCAGGGTGTGCCTTTTGCTAGGGAATATGGTGGATTGTTAGCCAATCGTTCTTTTGGGGGAGCGCAGGTATCTCGTACTTTCTATGCTAAAGGACAAACGGGACAACAGTTATTACTTGGTGCTTATAGTGCTATGTCGCGACAAATTGCTGCGGGTAAAATTACCATGTTTTCTCGTCGCGAAATGTTGGATTTAGTAATTATTGATGGCAAAGCTCGGGGTATTATTGTACGTAATCTGGTTACAGGAGAAATGGAAAGATATGCTGGGGATGCTGTCTTACTTTGTACGGGGGGTTACAGTAATGTTTATTATCTTTCGACTAATGCCCAGAATTCTAATGTAACGGCTGCTTGGCGATGTTATAAACGAGGAGCATTGTTTGCTAATCCTTGTTTTGCTCAGATTCATCCGACTTGTATTCCGGTTTCTGGTGATTATCAATCGAAACTCACTCTGATGAGTGAAGGTTTACGCAATGATGGGCGAGTTTGGGTACCAAAAAACTCTGATGATAAACGTCATCCGAGTGAGATACCAGAAGCAGAAAGAGATTATTATCTCGAAACCAGATATCCGAGTTTTGGTAATCTAGTACCTCGGGATGTGGCTTCTCGTAACGCGAAACAAATTACTGATGAAGGTAGAGGAGTTGGCGCAACAGGATTATCGGTTTATCTAGATTTTCGTGATGCGATTAATAAATCGGGACAAAACGCGATCGCGGAAAAATATGGTAATCTGTTTCAAATGTATCAACGGATCACTGACGAAAATCCCTACGAAATTCCGATGCGGATCTATCCTGCGGTACATTACATAATGGGAGGTTTATGGGTAGATTACAATCTCATGAGTACGATTCCCGGATTGCATGTTTTAGGAGAAGCTAATTTTTCCGATCACGGTGCTAACCGCCTCGGTGCTAGTGCTTTGATGCAAGGTTTAGCCGATGGTTATTTTGTCATTCCCTATACTTTGGGGAACTATATCGCCCAAACAGATTTATCCCCTGTTAGTACGGACGATGCTGCCTTTAATGAAGCGGAAACCTCTGCGAAGAATAAGATTGAGCAACTTCTAAATATTAATGGCTCGAAAACTGTCATGGAGTTTCACCGTCAACTAGGCAAAATACTTTGGGATGATGTGGGAATGTCGCGCAGCAAATCAGGATTGGAATCTGCGATCGCGCAAATCGCCGATCTGCGATCGCAATATTGGCGAGATGTTAAGGTGACAGGTAGTAATGACACTCTTAATAAAAACTTAGAATTTGCGGGCAGAGTCGCTGATTTCATCGAATTAGGCGAATTAATGGCGCGGGATGCTTTGAATAGGGAGGAATCCTGTGGCGCACATTTTCGTGAAGAATACCAAACAACTGAAGGAGAAGCCCAAAGAAATGATCGAGATTATTCCTATGTCGCTGCTTGGCAATATCAAGGAGAAGAGCAACCTTTATTAAATAAAGAAACATTAGAGTTTGAGAATGTAGAATTAACTCAAAGGAGTTATAAGTAATTTGGCTAATGGTTAATTATTTACTTATTAACTTATTACTTGTTCCTCATTCCTAATTCCTAGTATTTGCCGTGAAACTTAACCAGATATTTTTACAAAATCTTAGAGCTATTAAATTCTATTCGGCAATTATGATTTTCGTCTTTCTAATTGCTCAATTTCAGCCGAAAAATGCTTCTGCGCAATCAAGATTACTTCAGGAAATTACCATAGGAATAATCGTTATATTACTGATTTATTGCAAAGATTCAAAAAGGAAAAAGATACTAACAGAAAATTGACTATAGTCATAATTGTTTTGGCAATAGTTACTTTATTGTCAACTTCTTTCCTGATTATACTATTTTTCAAAAATGGTGCTAAACGAAATTGAATTTTATAGTCATTCTAATTAATTTCCGTACAATGGCAGATCAATTTATTGTCCAGATCTTCAATTTCTTCAATTAAGTTATCCCAATCTATACGTGAATAATCTCTTTCTCTCAACGCTTTAGCCATTACTTGAGTCCATTGATAATAGTCAGTTTCATATCCCAGTTTGTTCATTTTCCACTTTAAATAAGCTTAAAAAAAATTCATTAATTTTTGAAGAATTTTAGCTTTAATTTTATAACAGGAGATAATAATCTGGTCGCTATCAACTTCTATATGGATTTACCTATAATTTCTCAAATTATTGCCCAAGAATTTTCTCTCTCTCGGCAAAAGATCAACAATGCCTTAGAACTTTGGATAGAAGGCGCAACGATCCCTTTTATCGCTCGTTATCGCAAGGAAAGAACAGGTTCTCTTGATGAACTACAACTACGAAATATTTTCGAACGCTATACCTATCTTACCGAACTCGCAAAACGCAAAGAGACCATCCTGGAAAAGATTGCTGCTCAAAATAAACTTACAGAAGAATTAAAAAACAAAATAACATCTTGTCTCAATAAAACGGAACTCGAAGATATTTATTTACCCTACAAACCCAAGCGTCGTACTCGGGCTAGTATAGCTAGAGAGAAGGGATTAGAACCTTTAGCAGAATTCATTCAATCTCTCAATCAACCTCAAGCGACAGCAGTATCTCTCGAAGCAGCAGCGAGTAAATATATAGATGAATCAAAAGGCATTGCAACTTCTGCTGATGCACTGAAGGGAGCTTCTGACATTTTAGCCGAAGCGGTAGCTGATAAAGTAGAAATTCGAGCTTATTTGCGAGATTACTTGCTCAAACAAGGTGTCTTTGTTTCCCAAATCAAAAAAGATTTTCCCGAAGGTAGTACGAAATACGAGATGTATCGTAACTATCAATATGCTGTGTCGAAAATTCCTCCCCATAATATTTTGGCGTTGTATCGGGGAGAAGCAGAAAAAATTTTAACAGTAGATATTGCTATGGAAGAAGAGACAGTAATGTATTATCTCGAAAGACAAGAAATTAAAACAAAAATCGCTACGATCAAAAATTTCTATCGAGCTATGCTCAAAGATTCTTTTACTCGTTTGCTCAAGCCTTCCTTGATTAGAGAAGTACGTAGAGATCGCAAACAATATGCAGATTTAGAATCTATTCAGACCTTTGAAACTAATTTACGCAACCTCCTGCTCGCTTCTCCTGCGGGAATGAAACCAACTTTGGCTATTGATCCTGGTTTTCGTACTGGTTGTAAAGTAGCTGTGCTGTCAGAAACCGGTAAATTTATCAGATATCAAGCTATTTTTCCCCATTCTGGAGAGCAAAAACGAGAGCAAGCCAAAACAATAGTTCAAGATTTTATTAGTAAATATCAGATAGAATTAATCGCGATCGGTAATGGAACAGCTTCTCGGGAAACTGATCAATTTATCGGCGAACTACTGAAAGAATTAGATCCCAAACTAATTAAAGTCATTGTCAATGAATCTGGAGCCTCCATTTACTCGGCTAGTGATTTAGCTCGCCAAGAATTTCCCGATCTAGATGTTACTGTTAGAGGTGCAATTAGTATTGGCAGAAGATTACAAGATCCTTTAGCTGAGTTAGTCAAAATAGACCCCAAATCTATCGGTGTAGGTCAATATCAGCATGATGTTGAACAAAAATTACTGAAAAAGAAATTAGTAGAAACTGTAGAAAGTTGTGTTAACTATGTAGGAGTTGATTTGAATACAGCTTCAACCGAATTACTTACTTTTGTCTCAGGAATTAATAGTACTATTGCCAATAATATTGTGGCTTATCGCAATAAAAAAGGGACCTTTAAAAATCGTCAAGAATTACTCAAGGTAGCCAAGCTTGGAGCAAAAACTTTTGAACAAGCAGCAGGATTCTTACGCATCCGTAACGGAGATAATCCTCTAGATAATACAGGAGTTCATCCCGAAAGTTATGAACTAATCAAACAAATCGCTATAGCTTTAAATATTCCTTTAAACCAAATTACTAAAGCAGAAGAAAAACTAAAATATCTCGATCTTCAACAATTTGTTAGTGATCGCTTTGGTTTACCTACTATCAAAGACGCGATCGCGGAATTAGAAAAACCAGGAAGAGATCCTAGAGAACAATTTAAATATGCAACTTTTCAAGAAGGAATTACTGAAATTAGTGATCTTAAAGAAGGCATGATCCTAGAAGGAGTAGTAACTAATGTGGTCAACTTTGGTGCTTTTGTGGATCTTGGCGTACATCAAGACGGCTTAGTCCATATCTCTCAATTAGCAAATAGATTTGTCGATGATCCTAAACAAATAGTAAAAGTGGGACAAGTAGTTAAGGTTAAAGTCTTAGAAATTAATGAAAAATTAAATAGAATTGGTTTATCAATGAAAGCAATTTAACTTATTTTACACAATTATTGTGGTTTTTGTGTACAATGCAAGATGTCAGAATACGGACACTTTCTGTTTAACTTATATTACCTGATTACTTGTTATATCATTTCATTTTTTAAGTAAGACAGAATATTTTAGGGTATTAAATTTTGGTTTTTTCCCATCTTCCCCATCTCTTGCTGTTTCCTGTTTTCTATTCCCTTAAATGAAATAAGATTACTATAGTAACCTTTAGTCGATTTATGGGAATCATAATAATTGAGTAAAGGTTAATTGACACTCCTCAGCCTAAAGGCTTGAGGATTCTTGCTTCACTCACACATATCTAGAGAAGAACAACCAATGTTGAAAACAACTTCCCGACAGAGTTATGTCCACAAGCTTTTTCCTAATGTCTTGGTGCGCGTCTCTTGGTGCATTAAAAATCTACAGGGCAGGAATGAGGCTTATCTCAAACTATGCGGTACTTGTCCTCGAATTAGCCTGGGCTACACTACGGGAACCCCAGCGTATAGAACCACGTTGTTGGGGATAAACCCTCGAATGGGGGTAAATTACATTGAATCTCTGGTTCACCCCAGACAAACTTTGAACAAATACTTCCCTCATTCCGCCACCGCTGTTAAAAATAGCCTGTTCGGGTCAGCCCGACCCTACAGTGAAAAAAATATTTCTAACCATTTGGCTCAAAGATTTTACCGGCACAAGCTTTTCTGGACAGAATTCTATAACTTTGGTTTTCAAGGTACTCAATAGAAACTGGGTTTACCCCCCCCTTTGAAGGCAAGCGTTTCTATTAAAATTATATTAGGCATTATTTTTATATTTAAACAAATATTCTGAACTGAAATAAACAAATAATTAATTTATAGGGAGAATGTTAATCAAGTGAATAATCATAATGACTCACATAATCGTAAGCCTGGCGATATAGACAAAAAAACAGTCATACAAAATTTTGATAGTACTTACATTCAACCGCTAGAAGAAGTTAATGATTTATTTGGTGATCATAGCTCTGAGGAAGGAAACTCTCTATCTTTGGATGATCTAGATTTTTCGGCCGATTCTTTAGATGATGCTCAAGATTTGTTACCTTTTATACAAGATAATAGTGAGAATAATAACGATATAGAAGAATTAGTGCTTGAGCCAGAAATCGATCTATCTGCTTCTCTAGATGGCATACTCAATTCTGATTTCAATGAGGGCAATGATCTTGATGATTTAGTCTCAATGGATATCAATCTTGATGGGACAGATACATCTAGTGAACTAGCAGAATTAGATAATCTTTTAGATGAATCTATAAAAGATATCGATAGTATAGATCAGCTTGATGAGCTTGAAGATTTAGATTTAATAGAATCAGATAATAGCTTAGATGATTTACTAGATCCTACGCCCGAAAAACCCCCATCTCTTCCCATTAAGGATCAAGTTCACAAAGTTAAAATAAATCCTCCCCGTCAACCAGAACCTACCAAAGGAAAAGTCTTTGATCAGACAATGCGGGTATCAGTCAAAAAACTCGATAACCTCAATAATATGATTGGAGAGTTGGTAGTTAAACGTAATCGTTTAGAAGAAGATCAAGAACGGTTACGTCGCTTCCTAGATAACTTATTGAATCATGTTCAATCCTTGGGAGAAATGGGAGGTAAAATGCATGATCTTTATGAGCGATCACTTTTGGAAGGAGCCTTAATTGCCAGTCGCCAAAACAATCAAGCAGCTTCCCGTAAAGTTTCTGGGTTCCTCGATCCTAGTATGCAAGAGGAAGAAGATGACGAACTCAACGCCTTGGAATTAGATCGTTTCACTGGATTCCATTTACTCTCTCAAGACATTATCGAGTTAATCGTCAGGGTAAGGGAAGCAGCTTCTGATATTCAGTTTGTAGTTGACGAAACAGATAAAGTTGCTCAGTCATTACGACAGGTAACTAGCCAGTTACAAGATGGCATGAACTCCTCGCGGATGGTTGCTTTTGGACAAACTACAGATCGTCTACCAAGAGCGATTAGAGACATTTCCCATAAACTAAAAAAACAAGTCGATCTTAAAGTAGAAGGCAAAGATGTTCTCATAGACAAAATGATTGTGGAAAATCTCTACAATCCAATGACTCATTTAGTGAATAATGCCATTACCCACGGCATTGAATCTCCAGAAAGGAGAATCCAATTAGGAAAAAGCGAACAAGGAACAATCCATATTCGGGCTTTTCTCCAAGGAAACCAAACCGTAATTATGGTTACTGATGACGGAGCTGGTATCGATCCTGAAAAAGTAAAAGCCAAAGCTGTCGAAAAAAATCTAATTACCTGGGCGCAAGCGCAACATTTGTCTAAGCAAGATGTTTACAATTTACTGTTCCATGCTGGTTTTAGTACCAAAGATCAAGCGGATGACTTCGCAGGTCGCGGTGTGGGAATGGATGTGGTTAGTACGGATTTGAAAAAGATTCGCGGTACGATCAGTATTGAATCAGAAATTGGCAAAGGGACTGTTTTTACCATTCGATTACCTTTAGTTCTTAGTATTTGTAAGGCTCTAACTTGTGTTTTCAATGGTACTCGGATTGCCTTCCCTATTGATGGTGTTGAAGATACTAGGGAATATAATTTAACCGATATTCAAACTAATGCTAATGGTGTCAAATCTATTTCTTGGAACAATAGCCTGTTACCTTTCCAACCTTTAGATAATTTACTTTCATACAATCGTCGTATCAGCCGAGCAGGTCTCTATAATGTCAATCAGGAAGAAGACACTGTATCAATTATCATCCTTCGCAGTACTGATAACTTACTAGCACTAGAAGTAGATCAAGTATTAGGAGAACAAGAAATTGTTATCAAACAAATGGAAGCGCCAATTCCTAAGCCAGCGGGGATAGCTGGGGCGACAGTTCTAGGTGATGGAACAATTATGCCCATTGGGGATGTGCTGGAGTTAATTGAAATTGCTCAAGGCAAGAGAACAATCAACCTTGGATTTAATATCTGGCACGATGGTAAGACCAAGAAAGAGGAGAAGATTACTAATGAGCCAATGGTATTAGTAGTTGATGACTCAATTACAGTACGAGAGTTGCTTACTCTTAGTTTCAATAAGTTAGGTTATCGTGTTGAACAAGCTAAAGATGGACAAGAGGCTTGGGATAAACTTCGCGGTGGATTACCCTGTGACATGATTTTCTGTGATATTGAAATGCCGATAATGAACGGTTTAGAACTATTATCTAATATCCAAAAAGATGAAACACTTAAAGCAATTCCAGTGGCGATGTTAACTTCTCGTGGGGCAGAAAAACATCGTAAAATGGCTACAGATTTAGGGGCAAAAGCTTATCTAACCAAGCCTTATACGGAAAAAGATTTAATGGATGTTTCTCAAAGGTTAATTGAAATTAATCAAGCCGATAAAGAAGCAGAATTAATTGTAGTTAATGACCAATCTGAATTAAATATTCATGATAGTAATACGAAATTGTCAATGAATGGTAATCCTTTGGTGTTAATTATTGATGATTCCGTAACCGTGAGAGAGTTGCTTGCGATGACTTTCTTGAAAGCTGGTTATCGGGTAGAAAAAGCCAAAGATGGACAGGAAGCTTGGGATAAATTAAAAGGAGGACTAGAATGCGATCTGGCTTTCTGTGATATTGAAATGCCCAGGATGAATGGTTTAGAATTGTTATCTCATTTACAAAAGGATGAGCATCTTTCTTCTTTGCCGATCGCGATGTTAACTTCCCGTGGAGCACAGAAAATGCGGAATATGGCCGTGAAAAGAGGAGCCAAAGGTTATTTTGTCAAACCTTATGTGGAGGAAACTTTATTAGATGCTGCACAGAAAATGATCAATGGAGAAATTTTGATTGAGCCAGATAGTTTGGATCATGGGCAAGATTAGAGCGCAGAGGAAACTATTCTCAATTCAATGGGGATTTAACCTATGGGAGTAGAAGAAATTCTTTTCTTTACGATACTGCGATTAATTTGGAGAGAATGCCTGATGAGGTAATTTTGAATTTATCACGAATATTGTGTTCTAGGAGAAGATGTAATTAGCGCAGCTAACTGTTTGCGATCGCTTGGGGCAGGAATTTCTGAACTCACTGCCGAAACAGTTTTATCGAGGGGATAATCACTAATTCCCCTATTAATTTTAATTTCATAAATATTGTGAGCCGTTCCTTGTTCCCTATCTCTGATAGATAATTTAGATAATTTATTTTACTCAGCTACTTAAGTAATATTTCTTGAAGTTTATTTTTAAAATACTCAGGAGAACATTGTTGTTCTATTTTTTTTAGGGCATTATCTCTAAGTTTGTGCCATAATTCCTCTTCCTGATATAAACGAATACATTGATGAGCAAAATCTTGAGGATTATCAGCTGTCAGTAATTCTTGCTCATTTTGCCATTCCAATTGAGATGCGATCGCTGATGTAGTCACAACGGGTAAACCATAGGCAACGGCTTGATGAATTTCATGAGGAATTCCCGCAGCAATTCTGGTAGGAGCAATAAACAAACGAGAACGGTTATAAATTTGTAAAAGATTATCTACTCGCCCTAACATTTTAATTCCAGGATAATTTAATTGGGCCACTTTTTCGTTTAGTTTGGGAACTGTGTTATTGCCGACAACGAGGAAATTAAATATTGCCCCTAATTCTTGTTGAATTAAGGGCAATATTTCTTGACTAAACCATAAAATAGAATCGGCATTAGGAGATTCTAATTCATAAATTGCCCCAACAAATAAAATACTTTGGCGTTTAGCAAAATTATTAGGAGTGGGAACAGTTATTAAAGAATTTACTAATATTTCTACTGAGGAATAACCATGGTCAAGGAATTTTTTTTGTTCGGCAGAGGAAACAGAAATAATCAGATCGCTATTGAGTGCTATTCGTAATTCTTCTTGAATCGCTTCTTGTTGTGCTTCGCTAGATAATGGTTTTCCTCGTAACTTTTGGATAGCCAATTCTCGCAAACAATATAATGCTGGGACATCGTAAATTATTTTAGCGTTATCTAATATATTTTCTTTAGCTAAAATATAGTTAAGATGATTCATATTGTGGGGATGACTAACAAAAACTATATCGTAAAAATTAGGTCGAGATTGTAGGAATTTCTCTAATTTTTGTAATCCCCAATCTTTAGCAATTTCTATGTTTCTTGGGATATCTTGATAAGCATCTTGCCAATTTTCTTGATAACTCAAATCGGTGGGATAAAAAGTGATTAAGTATTCCAGATTATTCATGATCTGGAGCATTTTTAAACTACGAGTATAACCTAAGCCTAAATAGGGATGAGGAATGCGATCATCAATAAATAAAATCTTTTGCTGTTCTCGTTTTCTGATACTAGCATTTAAGATATTACTCAGATCAGGATCATATTGGGATTGTAACCAAATGCGATGTTGGTCAATAAAAGTTTTTTGGTTTCTTTGTTGTAAGTCAATTGTCTGTTCATTATTTTGTGAACTAGCAAATTCGTAATTTAAGATAGCTACTTGAGGGTCATAAATAATTTTTTTTCCTACTTTATGGAGCTTGACGCAATAGTCTATATTTCCGTAATAAGCTGTTTCAAAAATAGCATTAAAGCGTCCTAATTCTGTGAATAATTGTCGAGAAGTTAATAGAAAAGAACCAGAACAATAGTCTACTTCTCTTTTAAACATATATTGAGGCAATTCTGGATTGTCTCCTCTACCGTAACCCAAACAAGAACCATCTTGCAAAATAATACTTCCTGCTTCCTGTAATGTTCCATCAGGGAGGATAATTTTGCCTCCAACGGCACCAATATCGGGCTTCTCATTGATAGTTTTAATAGCATGATTAATACTATCTCCAAGAATTTGAGCATCATTATTGAGGAAGAGTAAATATTCTCCTTGAGCAACCTCGCTTGCTTGATTTGCTGCTAAAATAAAATCACAATTATGATCATTAAAAATAAATTTAACTCCTTGAATTTTGGCGAGAAGTTCTTTAGTATAATCGCTGGAGTAATTATCAACAATAATAACTTCAAGAGACTTAAAACTATTATGCAAAATAGAATGCAAACAACTTAAAGTTAGTTCAGCACGATTAGATAAAACTAAAATAATACTAACTAAAGGATCACTGACGGGAGTAAATTCAATAATTCCATCAGAGAGTAGAAAGTTATTTAAATTAATTTGGTTTAGATTATCTAAGACTCTTTTAGCTTGTTGTAGAGAATTTGGCGGTTGTAATTGATTTTCTGAATTAACTAAACCTGGAATCATTACTGTTTCCCCATCATCAGGTTGCAGTATTTTTTCTAACTGAATTCTGGCTGCTTTAAAGTTTGGTTTAATTTGCAATGCCATTTGATAGGCAAGCGTTGCTTCATCTAATTTATTATGAAAGACTAAAGCATTACCTAGGCCTAAGTATAAATCAGCATTTTGAGGCTGTATTTCAATTGCCTGATGGTAAAGAGAAATTTTATAAGGGTCTTCAGCAATTTTACTTCTATAATCTGCCAATAGGTATTCGCGATTCAGATTAGCTCTCTGATAAAAAGAATCGGCTAATTTTTTATGGATTTGGGGCAAATTGGAGTTGAGATCTAAAGCTTTTTGATAAGCAAAAATCGCTTCTTTCCAACGCTCTAGATGTACTAAAGCTTTCCCTAAATTATAATAACACCAATCAAATTTTGGATTAATAGCTAAAGATTTTTGATAAAGTTCAGTTGCTTTTGACCAATTTTCCAGCTGAAGTAAAATATCTCCCCAATTATAATAAGTAATAGCACTATTAGAATTAATTTCAATAGCTTTTTGATAACAAGCAATAGCTAATTCTAATTTATTTTGTTCTTTGTACTTTTCTGCTTCTTCAAGATGATTTTGAAAAACTTTAATTTGGGAAGGAGATAAATCGTTCATAGATAATTAATAATTAATGATTAATAATTAATAATTGTTGACTGGTTTCTGATAGCTGTTGTACAGGCTAATGGCTATTTGCTGCTACAGTTAACTGTTAACTGCTGACTGATAAGTGGATTTTTCCCAGTTTGACTTTAGTTTCATTAGCTAAAACAACTTGAAAAATCAGCTCAGCATTTTGAGGTAAATCTAGAATATTGATCGTTTTAGCAAAGCCACTATTTGCTGTTTCAGGAAGTTGAGGCTAAACTTGAGCAACATCAGGACGAGTTTCCTTAATCCCAGTAGCTACAATGAGCTTCCTGAAAAATCTTAGACCTTTGAGATATGAAAGATTTTAAGTAGCCTTGAGGACTGGTAAAGTGCCAGAAAATTTAATTAATATTGTGAGTTTCTAAATTTTTAGTTTCCAAGGAAAGATTAGAGGTTTCTAATGGGATATTTGTTGTCTCTAATTGAACTGCACGACGATAGCATTCGCTAGCTTGGGCAGTTTCTCCTTGACGAGCAAATAAATCTCCTATTCTGTAATGCAGCATAGGATTATTGGGGTTAATGGCAATTGCTTGGTGATAAACTGCTATCGCTTCTTGAAAACGACCAGTTTTCAATAGTGCTGACCCCAGGTTAGCAAGAATTTTTTCATTTTGGGGATTTTTCCCTAAGGCGCAATGGTAATTTTCAATCGCTTCTTGCCAACGACGTTGACTACTTAAAATCTCACCTAACTGGAGAAATGCTTCATTATAATCGGGCTTGAGTTTGATCGCTTTCTGGTAGTAAATACTGGCTTCGTCAATTTTATCGGCGGTGACTAAAGCATTAGCTAAACCGTAATAGACAGTCGGATCGTTCTGGGTAATTTCTAGTAATTTACGATAGCTCGTAATATCACTAGGATTCTTGGCTATCTGAGAACGATAATGTTCGCTGGCATCAGCAATATTCGATTTGGCTTGCTGGTGTAGAGCGTGACTCAGCTTATTCTTGACATCGGCTATGTCCGTAGAAATAGCTAGACTTTCGCGATAGGCAGACACGGCTAAATCCCATGATTCTTGGTGAGCGTAAATTTCTCCGAGATAATATCTAGTCCAGGCGCATTTAGA
>JAAUYH010012910.1_pt1 | contig 12760 bp, 10 predicted proteins | sample 7278061 | NCBI WGS metagenome assembly JAAUYH01 (sample SAMN14350203, study PRJNA611818) | marine sediment metagenome | isolation source: surface marine sediment (0.6m) | place: French Polynesia: Moorea | collected 2018-08
AATTAACCTTCTCGCAACTTATCTAAAACACTCAAATCTTCCATAGTCGAGATATCACCGACTAATTCCTCTCCTGCGGCTAAATTACGCAAGAAACGGCGAATAATCTTACCAGAACGGGTTTTAGGTAGGGCATCAGCAAAGCGAATTTCCCCAGGGCGGGCGATCGCGCCAATCTCATTAACTACATGTTGTTTTAGTTCCTGTTTTAGTTCCTCGCTACCTGTATAAGAACCTTCTAAAGTAACAAAAGCATAGACATCTTCCCCCTTCACTTCATCAGGACGAGAAACAACCGCAGCTTCGGCAACAGCAGGGTGAGACACTAAGGCTGATTCTACTTCCATAGTGCCTAAGCGGTGTCCAGAAACGTTCATCACATCGTCTACACGCCCCATTACCCAGAAATAGCCATCTTCATCTTTTCTTGCCCCATCGCCAGCAAAATAGATATATTTACCATCTTTAGGTGGGATGTGTTCCCAATAAGTACTACGAAAGCGTTCATCATTTTTATAGACAGTTCGCATCATACTGGGCCAAGGATGTTTAATAACTAAATAACCCCCTTCATTTACGCCCACGGGATTACCCTCTAAATCCACCACATCGGCAATAATGCCGGGAAAAGGAAACGTAGCCGAACCTGGTTTAGTAGGGGTTGCCCCAGCTAGGGGAGTAAGCATAAAGCCCCCTGTCTCAGTTTGCCACCAAGTATCGACAATCGGGCAGCGTTCTCCACCAATTACTTTGTAATACCACATCCAAGCTTCAGGATTAATTGGTTCACCCACCGTACCTAAAATACGCAGGGATGATAAATCTCTTTGTTTGGGGTGTTGATCGCCCATTTTGATAAATGCCCTAATCGCCGTGGGTGCAGTATAGAAAATGGTTACGCCATATTTTTCCACCACATCCCAAAAACAACCAGGATTAGAGGGGCGAGGTGCGCCTTCATACATAACGCTGGTTGCACCATTAGAAAGAGGACCATAGACAATATAGCTATGACCTGTAATCCAACCGACATCAGCAGTACACCAGTAAACATCCGTATCTTTAATATCAAATGTCCACTTAAAGGTCATATGGGTATAAAGATTATATCCCCCTGTGGTATGAACAACTCCTTTGGGCTTACCTGTAGTGCCGCTAGTGTAGAGGATAAACAGTAAATCCTCGCTATCCATCCGTTCCGCAGGACAGTGGACAGATACGGTAGGTTGCAATTCATGCCACCAATGATCGCGGTTGGGTTCCATGTGAATAGCTTGCTTGGTACGCTGCACTACTAAGACATTTTTCACGCTGGGAACGCTATTGTTGGCTAATGCCTCGTCTACAGCATTCTTTAAAGGAACAACCTTATCTTTACGAAAACCACCATCGGCAGTAATGACTAATTTTGCCTCTGCGTCCTGTAAGCGTGCTTTTAATGCCTCGGAACTAAAACCACCGAATACTACACTATGTGCCGCACCAATTCTGGCACAGGCTAACATGGCGATCGCTGCTTCGGGAATCATGGGCATATAGATTCCCACGCGATCGCCTTTTTTGATGCCCAGGTTTTTGATCGCATTCGCCATCTGACAGACTTCACGATGGAGTTGGGCATAGGTAAGAATACGGGAATCTCCTGGTTCTCCTTCCCAAATTAATGCCGCTTTATTTTTGCGCCAGGTGGTCAGATGTCTGTCTAGACAGTTATAAGAAATGTTAATTTTGCCATTAACAAACCACTTAGCAAAGGGGGGTTGCCAATCTAGGGTTTTTCCCCATCTTTCAAACCAATGCAATTCTTTTTCGGCTAATTTAGCCCAAAATCCACTGGGATCTGCCTCTGCTAGCTGGTACAATTTGCGATACTCTTCCATATTCTTAATCGCAGCATGTTCCGCCAATTTAGCAGGGGGATTAAATAGACGTTTCTCTTGCAAGATTGATTCTATAGTTGCTTTAGGCATGGTAACTATTAACCCGAAAATTCTTTAAATTATTATCCTCAAGCCAATCTTGCCAGACAGCTTTAGATATTTACGAACCTGGTAAGAATTATTTAATTATTTAACTTTGAGGCTGTTGTCGTTCAAAATGCTATTATCCCCACGATATAGGCAATACGACTATTCTCTACCTTAAAATTATTGTTTCTTAACTTAAAAAGTGTCTTAAATCACAAATTCTGCCCGAGAAATTCGACATAATTAAGTTATCAATAAAAAGTGACAATTGCTTCATCGATCGATTAAATTGTCTCCGCTTAAACATAAAAAATAACTACCAACATAAAAAATAACATAGATGTAAACAGGAGAAGTATTATGAATGCCTGCGTTTGTTGCCACGGTCAATTACTACGTCATTTAAAACACAGGCGGTCTTATTGGTTTTGTCCCACCTGCCATCGAGAAATGCCTAACTTATCAGTCATTAAGGCTGCTAAGGAAATTCTGAATAGTTCCTATAGTTTAAATGATTTAGCTGACAAAAAACATGAGATGGTTAAGACTTGAATAAGGAGCATAGTGAGGAACAATTACCGCACTATGCAACTAACAGTGAGCCAGAGATTTAAACAAGATTTAAATCTGTTACTGCGCCCAAACTACTAGAAGAAACTAATTTGGCATATTTAGCCAACACACCCCGAGAATAATTAGACTGGGGTTGCTGCCAATTTTGCCGTCGTTGTTCTAACTCTTCATCAGCAACGTTGAGCTGTAACAGGTTTTTGTGGGCATCAATGGTAATACTATCTCCTTCTTGTACCAAAGCGATCGTCCCGCCAACTGCCGCTTCGGGGGCAACATGACCTACCACCATGCCATAAGTACCGCCAGAAAATCTACCGTCGGTAATTAAACCGACAGAATCTCCCAATCCTGCACCAATAATTGCCGAGGTGGGCGCTAACATTTCTCTCATTCCCGGTCCACCTTTAGGTCCTTCATAGCGGACAACAATAATGTCTCCTGCCTCGATCTTGCCGTCGAGAATCGCATCTAAACAGGCTTCTTCTGATTCAAAGACTCTAGCAGGTCCTGTAATTTGGGGATTTTTAACCCCGCTAATTTTAGCCACAGCCCCTTCACTAGCTAAGTTACCTTTTAAAATTGCTAAATGTCCTTGGGGATATAAAGGATTATCCCACTGGCGAATTACATCCTGATTGGCTGGAGGTGCATCGGGAACATCAGCCAAAACTTCGGCAATAGTTTGACCTGTAATAGTCTTAGCATCACCGTGTAATAAACCATGGACTAAGAGCATCTTCATAACTTGGGGAATACCACCAGCCTGATGTAAATCGACCGTGACATATTTACCAGAAGGCTTAAGATCGCAGATTACTGGTACTTTATGGCGGAGCTGTTCAAAGTCATCGATAGTTAGTTCCACGCCAATGGTATTGGCGATCGCCAGTAAATGCAAGACAGAATTAGTAGAGCCACCCACTGCCATAATCACTGTAATGGCATTTTCAAAGGCTTGGCGAGTTAGAATATCCTGCGGCAGGATTTGTTGTTTAATCGCTTCCACTAAAACTTCAGCCGATTTTGCCGTACTGTCAGCTTTTTCCGCGTCTTCGGCTGCCATAGTCGAAGAATAAGGTAAACTCATCCCCATTGCCTCAAATGCTGAAGACATGGTGTTGGCAGTAAACATGCCCCCACAAGAACCAGCCCCAGGGCAAGCATTATGCTCGATCGCGTCTAGTTTTTCTTTACTTATCTTACCTGCACTATATTGACCGACGGCTTCAAAAGCACTGACAACGGTTAAATCTTCGCCTTCATATTTTCCTGGTTTAATGGTGCCACCATAGACAAAAATTGCCGGGATATTCATTCTTGCCATGGCAATCATCGCCCCTGGCATGTTTTTATCACAACCACCAATCGCTAACACTCCATCCATACTCTGTCCTTTACAAGCTGTTTCGATGGAGTCGGCAATTACATCGCGAGAGACGAGGGAATATTTCATCCCTTCTGTACCCATGGAAATACCATCACTAATGGTAATCGTGCCAAACATTTGGGGCATTGCTCCCGCATCTTTGAGGGCAGTTTCCGCCCGTTTAGCTAGGGTATTAATACCCATATTGCAGGGGGTAATGGTACTATAACCGTTAGCTAGTCCGACGATGGGTTTGGTAAAGTCATCATCGCCAAAACCAACTGCCCGTAACATGGCGCGGTTGGGCGATCGCTGGTTTCCCTGAGTAATTGCCTTACTAATTCGATTCTCCGACATCTGCTTCTCCTACTCTTCCTAATATTCGTAGAATAGCGAAATATCGCCAATAGTGCGATCGATTTTACTAATTCTTCTCATAGATAAGAACTATTGACAGTGAATTAGAATTGACTTGCTCTCAACAGTCTTCTCAGTGTAATATTATACTGACTGTAGCAACATCAGAACCTCACAGCAATCTTGATAATAGTGGGTTTCGGGATCTCAACCCTACCTATAAAAGCGATCGCACTAATATTTACAGATTTCTTGACGATCGCGTTTTTGCTGATTATGGCGATCTCCAAGCATTCCGCAATCGCCCTTTTCTGAAACAGGAAAATATCGTACATCTTTAATTAAGCAACTCCATAACCGGTATAAGGGCGTTTGTAGGGTGGATGTAACCCAAGGACAATGTCTTCTTTGGCAACTCCCATTTCTATCAATTCTTGACCAACATCAGTGTCCGTCGCGTTGTGCTGAAGCCAAATTTTTCCATCTTTGATGTCAAAGTGTAAAACAGTGTAATAAACTCGTTCCAAGCCTTTCCAGCCCACTCGCATGAGTTGGTAGTGATCCCGAACTGTGTCACAAAATAATTCGTTTTCTATATCCTCGTTGCGAGATTTAGATCGACTACGCTTTTCTAATAATGTTTGAATACAGGTTCGATAGTGTTCTAATTTATCCATTGGACAATCTCCTCAGTCATTGGTTCATAAACAAGCAGGTGGAGTTGATGTCGCTCGATCGCCACCTGAGCAAAGCGACTCTGAAAGAAGGTTCGATAGGTTTCCAAGGGGACAGCTAGATAGAGCAGGCGATCGGGTTCTTTGACTTCCAGCATAATTCGGTAGTTCAAGAACTGCCCTAAAGCGGTATGAAAATCATTAATGGCAGATGTACCAATAAAGCTCTTGATTTCAACAGCAATTTTTTCCCGATCTCGTTCAGCAGCAATCAATCGTTCAGCCCCTAGATCGATTTTGACGGCGACTTCTTCCCATTCCAGTTCTAATGGATCATCTGTAATGATCCACTGCTCCTTTTCTAAGCCTCGTCTAACTGCATCGTGAAATAAATCTTTTGCCATTGTTTGTTCTATTTACTTCCTCAGAATAAACATTTGTTTTCTCCTTGTTATGAGATTAATAAAGTATTTATTCGCTTAACCCAATCTACAGGCGATGCGATCGCACTAATGTCAGGGGTAAAGTAAGCGGTTTAGTTATTTCATGTATCGAAAAAAGCCAAGAGAGTGACATCCTCTAATAGTTCGTGCTTTTGTTGAAAAAAGATGGGTGAGAATGTCAACTGATCTACATAACTAACTTAGCTTTTAATTCCGATTTAATCCGATTGAGGATGGAACGCTCGTCTAAAGAATCTAAAATTTTACTAACCACTGCCTTGGGACTTGTTTCACCCCAGGATGCGCCATTAGCTAGATAAGTTTTGGTCACCTGTCCGATGGCGTAGGAAGATACCCCTGCTACACCTCCTTGAGCGATCGCCACCGATAAATAAGGAGCTAGGGATAATCCCCCTGTTACTGGTATGGTAAGTCCTAAAACGCCCTTGAGGGAACTAAGACCAAGGGTAGCTAATAATTCACTGGCACCAATGCCCCCCATACTCCAAGCAATACTTTTTAATAACTCTACTGCCCCTGATTGAGTCATGGTAATGCCATAGAGACGAGATAGAGAAATAATGATCCCGACATCGATTAATGCCCCTGAAAACAAATCGATCGCCGTGACGGGATTAAGGGCGATCGCCATCGCTTTAACCATCATGCCTTGGTGAATTAATTTATTGGCTGCTGACTCGCGAATAGCTAATTTGCGCTGCAAGAGTTGGTCGTTTACTTCGTCAGCAAACAGCATACTGTTGAGTGCCACCAGAGACTTACCTTCGTTGTGCAGCAGTTCCAGGAGTTTAAGTTTTAGTGACTCTACTTGTGCCTGTCCCCGCACTCGCTGTACTTTGAGTTTGCCATCCTTGTCTTTAACTCCTTGGACTTCCATGGGAGAAGCCGCCACCATAATAATTTCTGCTGGGGAAATTAATTCTTTTACCCGTTCTTCTTTAATCTTGTTGTAGATAGCCAGGCGATCGGCTTCAGGATATTGGTCAATTTTGTTAAATACCAATAGCATTGGTTTTCCCGCTTCTCGCAGTTTAGATAAGGCACGATACTCAACCTGAGTGATATCTCCCGACACAATAAAGAGAATTAAATCGACTCTTCTGGCTAAATTACAAGCTAGGGCTTCTCTTGCCTCGCCATTGACCTCATCAATTCCTGGGGTATCGATTAATTGAATTTGCCCCCCTACTGAATTAATTGTCAGACGTTGTAAACTTTGTTGTGTATTAGCTATCTGTTCGGGAGTTAAGTGCCAGTTAGCAGAATCAATGGTGCGGGTAACTCCATGAAGCGCGCCTGTGGGAAAAATTTCTTGTCCTACTAGAGCATTTAACACCGAAGATTTACCCCGACCAACCATACCAAAAGCGGCAATTTGGACGACAGATTGCTCCAGTTTATCCAACATTTGGCTCAGGCGATCGATTTCTGATTCTAATCCTGTTTGTTCTTCAGCTGTTAGATCGATATTAGTAATTAAATTGCGCAGGGAATTTTGTGCTTGACGATAATTTAGCTCAACAATAATGTCCTCAAAGCTAAGAATCGTTTGGTCTAATTCTTCTGTGTCCCAATTCTCTAGTTGTGATGACAAAAAACACCTCCTACAAGTTTTCACCCTATCTATTGATAGTGGCGCACTGATTACATTGTATTATTTTTGCTCAGTAGCTATTAGCTCGGGTGATTTAAGCCATTCAAATATCTCTCCTACCTTAATAAGATTTAGAATTCAATGTAACCGATCGCCCTATTTTCCCAAGCAATCGCTTTTATTAACCACATTATCTAACTGTCTCTGCTTTACCCAAAGGGGAGAAGCGAATTTCAATTCTTCTGCGTTTAGCATCGGGATTACGATTATTATCCGCAAACTTCCCCGATGGTGAAAATAATTGCGCCGCAGAATAGGCACGGAATTGTACCCCTGCTAAACGTCCTGTTTGTCTTTGAATTGTTTGTAATTGTTTGACAACTTCCAAGGCTCGCATTAAGCCTAAATCGGCATTAGAACCAGCACGCAAACTAGTAATTGGTTGTTTCCCCTGAGCAACTTCTTCTAGGCGATCGTCTAAATTACTGCGGCTACCAAAGTTTACTTGTCCGTCGGTATGCCCGATAATTTCGACTACATAGAGGTTGCGGCGTTGGCTGACTTTTTCAATGCGATCGACTAGATCGGTAATGATATATTTGTTTAATTCTACTGGTAAGACGGCACTACCAGAGTCAAATTGATATTCCCCCGAGTCTTGAATCACAACTACTGGCGGCGCAGATTTTAAACGACTGATTTCTGTTTCTAGTTGGCTAATGGTATTGCTACTTCTTTTATTGCTGCGTCGGAGTAAAAGTTTTAATTCCGAAGAACTTTCTCTCAATTCCCGTACTTCTTCGGCACTTTCTCCCAATTCCTGTTGTAAATCGGCTATTTTCCCTTGCAGCATTCTGACTTGTTGAGCCGTATTATTGAGATTATGCTCTGTTTCTTGAGCAGTATACTTGAGAAACAAAGACTTAAATAATGCCAAGAGTAAGAACAGGCTAATAATCATAAAGGCATTAGCCATTAAATCGGTAAAAGATGGCCAGACATTTAGTTCTTCTGTATTTTCGTATCGACCAACAGAGTTTCTTTTAGCCATAAGATATCCTTAATTTAGATGCTCTTGTTTAATTTACATTTTTTGCAGTTTGTGAACTAATTTAGCTAGCTCCTGCTGAATCTCTTTTAATCCTGATTGTTCGATGATATTTTTTTCTTGGTTGAGATTAACTAAGTTAGAGTATTTCTGATTGATACTGCCAACTTGTTCATTTAGCTCGATGAATTTTCTAGTTAACTTTTGCATCGAATCCAAATTATGTTCAAAAGCCTGGGTAGATCTTTGTAAGACTAAAGAAGATTGAGAGAATTGATTTTGTGCGATCGCCAGATTGTTAGTGGCAGCAGCTAATTTTTCGGGAAAGCGGCTATTATCTAAAATATTAGCTGCCTGTTCAAAAGTATCGGCACTATTTTCAATGCGCATAAAAGCATTGGTCATCGCCTCTTCGATGGTTTCCCCTAACTTGTGCAGCATACTGTCAAAGTCTTGACTAAAGCGATTAATCGCTTCTTCCATTCCACTTATCGGCTGAATCTGAGGCAAATAAATGTTGTCAATATAGTCTTCGATGTTACTGAGCAAATTAGATTTGAGTAAATTGGTATTCCACAGCAAATTAATTACCGTTAACAATGCACTACAGGCGATCGCAATTAAACTGGTAACAAAAGCAACTCCCATTCCCTGCAAGGGTCGATCCAACTGGGCAATTAAATTTTGGACATCACTAATATCAACCTGAGTAATAGTCTTACTCAAAGATGCTAAATTAAAAGTAATTCCTAAAAAAGTGCCGAGTAACCCAAAAGAAAGCAATAAATTGGGCAGGATCCGACAAAAATAGTTAATCCCTTCGCAATTTAAAGACATTCCCAAACAGCCAAACCTTTCGAGATCGTAAGCTCCTTCAATTACGGCTACGGTGTTAATGCGATCGCGACTATTAGTTGTATCGCTAAATCTTTGTTCTAGTCTGGTAATAATTCTGGGGGTAGACTCTAATTTAACTCCCCCTAACAGTCGTCGGACTTTGCCTGCCAAGTAAGATAAATGTTGATAAAGGCAAAAACGCAAGATAATAGCGACTATGGTGGGGATAATCACTAAAAAAATTGCCAAAAGCCTTAAATAACCAGGAAGTAAACCAAATATAGTCAATAATTGTTCCATGGGTCAAAAATGATCTCGGTTGCTCGCTCCTCGTAGCTGCTAATCTACCAGCAGGATTGAGAGTCAATCTTAGCAATTTTTAAGCTTGAAGATCTGGTTAATGACTTACTTTAGAATCCCTAATATCGATAAACTTAACTATAGTTACATCACACAAAACACAAATAAAAGGAAAGGATGCAAATTAAAGCAACCGATACAACGTTATTAGATTGGACAGGAGAGCTCCTAGCCGTTGGTATATTTGAAGATGAAACAGAACTAACAGGAGATTTGGCTCAATTAGACCAGAAATTAGCAGGTGCGATCGGTGAATTAATTGCCGAAGAAGAATTTAAAGGTAAATCTGGCAGTACAGTAGTTAGTCGTGTGGGGGGTAAAAACCCAGTACGGAAAGTAGCACTAGTTGGACTGGGTAAATCAGAAGACTTAAAATTAGATAGCTGGCGTAGTGCGGCTGCGGCGATCGCTCGGTTGGCTAAAAAAGAACAACATCTTGGCATTAGTTTACCGATAGACAAGGAAGAACCTAGTGCGATCGCTCAGGTGATTACCGAAGCCATAATTTTAGCTATCCATCAAGATAACCGCTTTAAATCAGAGCCAGAAGATAAACCAGCCAAACTAGAAACCGTAGATTTAATTGGCTTAAAAGGTCAAGATGCCGCCATCAGCAAGGGAGAAACCATTGCCGCTGGGGTAATTTTGGCACGGGAATTAGTTAACGCCCCTGCTAATGAAGTCACTCCCATCACTATGGCAGAAGCCGCCCAAAAAATTGCCGCTGACTGTGGTTTAGAAGTGGAAATCTTAGAAAAAGCCGACTGTGAACAATTTGAACAGGGCATGGGGGCATACTTAGGAGTTGCTCAAGCATCCGATCTACCCCCTAAGTTTATTCATCTAACCTATAAACCTACAGGAGCAGCCCAACGTAAAATTGCGATCATCGGTAAAAGCCTCACCTTCGACTCTGGCGGTTTAAACCTCAAAACTGGTGGCAGTGGGATCGAAACCATGAAAATGGATATGGGCGGTGGTGCAGCCACTTTAGGGGCAGCACAGGCGATCGCCCAATTAAAACCAGATAATATTGAAGTCCATTTTATCTGTGCGGCGACAGAAAACATGATCAGCGGTCGTGCCATGCACCCAGGAGATATCCTCAAAGCCGCTAACGGTAAAACTATTGAAGTTAATAATACCGATGCCGAAGGTAGATTAACCCTTGCCGATGCCCTAGTATTTGCTGAGAAATTAGAAGTAGATGCGATCGTCGATTTAGCAACCTTAACTGGTGCTTGTATTGTCGCTTTGGGCAATAATATTGCTGGCTTATGGAGTACAGATGATGACCTCGCTAGCCAAATTAAAGCCGCTGCTGAATCAGCAGGAGAAAAATTCTGGCAACTGCCCCTGGAAGAACCATATTTTGAAGGGCTAAAGTCTCAGATTGCTGACATGAAAAATACTGGACCCCGTGCAGGTGGTTCAATCACAGCCGCATTATTTTTGAAGCAATTTATCAAAGATACTCCCTGGGCACATTTAGATGTAGCTGGTCCTGTTTGGGCAGATAAACCCAGTGGAGTTGATAACAAAGGGGCAACGGGTTTTCCCGTAAGAACACTAGTCAACTGGGTGATTAATCAGTCTTCTACGAGTTAAGACTGAAATTGTCAGTAAAATATTGACAATAAGCAACTCAGTTGACAGTATAATTAGAGGTGTGTATATCCCCAAAAGTGTATAGCAATATACGCAAAATTTGTAGTAATATTTGATAGCTTTGTTGATAGGACAATAACTTCATCTTATGTGAGTTGTTCTTATGTAAACAAAGTAGTTTATTTTTAAGGTGTGAGGAAATGATGTTCAAACTACTACGTAACTTATTGTTGGTTAGTCCGGCAGTTGTCGGTATTGCCCTAAGTTCTCAGTCAGCCGCTGTAGCTCAATCAGCAGCAACCGATAATAGTCAGCTACTCAATCAACTAAATCAATACAGCCAAGAAGGCAGAAGCAATACTTCTAACAATCAAGTAACTAACGTCAATCAACTGCGGGATGTATCTCCTACAGATTGGGCATATGAAGCACTGCGCAGCTTGGTAGATCGTTATGGGTGTATTGCTGGGTTTCCCAACCAAACCTATCGTGGCAATCAAGCTCTATCCCGTTATGAATTTGCGGCTGGGTTAAATTCCTGCTTAAACCAAATCGAGCGTTTAATCGCTTCTTCTGAAGCAGTAGTCAGAGAAGATCTGGAGACTATCAATAGACTCTCCCAAGAATTTGAAGCCGAACTTGCTACTTTGGGTGGCAGAGTAGACGAACTCGAAAGTCGTACTGCTTTCTTAGAGGATAATGCTTTCTCCACTACTACCAAACTAGAAGGAGAAGCTGTCTTTGGTATTTCTCAAGAATTCTTAAACACTGACTTCAATGAAACTGTTTTCCAAAATCGGGTTCGTTTATCCTTTGTCTCTAGTTTCTTCGGCGAAGATGCTCTATACACTCGTTTAGACGCTTCTAATGCTGAATTTTTAGAGCAGACTACAGCAAATGAAGGAACAAATAACGAAGTAGCAGTACCCCTAGATACTGGTGCTTTAACCTATCAAACTGGTCCTGGCAACAATAACGATGTTGGTATCGGTTGGTTAGCTTACTACTTCCCCATCGGCGATAAAATTGATGTCTACTTACCCGCGGTTGCACCTCTGTGGCAAGATTTTGTACCGACACTCAGTCCCTATCTAGATTCTTTTACTGGTGCAACTGGTTCTCTTTCCAGTTTTGCTGAATCTAGCCCCATCTACAAAGTTGGTTTAGCTAGCGGTGGTGGTGTTGGTCTAAATTGGAATCCTACTGAGTACCTAACTATCAGCGGAGGTTACTTTGGCGGGGATTCTGCTAATCCAGATGCGGATACCGATGGCGGTTTATTCAACGAAAATTGGTCTGTATTAGGTCAGGTAACTTTTAATCTTCTCGATGACAAATTGCAAGTAGCTGGTACCTACGTTCGTGGTGAGTTTTCTGATTTAACCGCTACAGGAAATAATAGTCTTTTTGACCTATTGGTTGGTACTTCTTCAGCGAGACAACCTTTCGGTAATGGTGTTAGAACCAACACGAACAACTTTGGTGTTGAAATTGCTCACCAACTTAACGACCGCATTGCCCTTAATGCTTTCGGTATGTACACTGATGCTAATCAAGATGATAGCGATAATGAAACTGATATTTGGTCTTATGGAGCTGGTGTTTCCTTCCCCGACTTGGGTAAAGAAGGTAGTTTAGGAGCACTATTTGCTGGTGCACAACCTTATGATGGAGATTCGGATAAAGTTCCAGTTCATCTAGAAGGTTTCTACAAGTATCCAATCAATGACAATATCTCCTTTACTCCTGGTTTAGTCTACATTATTAATCCCAACGGCGGTCAAGATGATGAAGAAGATGCGTTAATTGGTGTACTTAGAACTACCTTTACTTTCTAAAAGCTATTGTTATAGCTGGTAAATATAAATTGGGGCGTTTCTGGAATGAGGAAACGTCCCTTCATTTTTGGTAT
>JAAUYH010066572.1_pt1 | contig 12760 bp, 14 predicted proteins | sample 7278061 | NCBI WGS metagenome assembly JAAUYH01 (sample SAMN14350203, study PRJNA611818) | marine sediment metagenome | isolation source: surface marine sediment (0.6m) | place: French Polynesia: Moorea | collected 2018-08
ATCAAAACCAATTGAAGGGACAGTCAAAACCGTAACCATCTCTCAGACACCATCAGGAAAGTACTATGCTTCTATCTTGGTAGATGATGGTCAAGATAAGCCCAAAGTTAGCAGTGAGGGAAAATGTATCGGTTTAGATGTAGGCATCACCGATATCTGTGTTACCAGTGATGGCTCAAAATATAATAATCCACGGTGGTTCAAAAAACATCAAAAAAATCTCCAGCGCAAGCAGCAGAAACTAGCTCGTAAGCAACTGGGTTCAAGAAATAGGTATAAAGCTAGAAAACTAGCAGCTAAAGTTTATGAAAAAGTAAGCAATTGTAGGTTAGATTTTCTGCACAAGCTATCACGTAGGATAGTGGACGAAAACCAAGTCATAGCCGTAGAAAATCTAAATCTTTCAGCCATGGTCAAAAACCCAAAGTTAGCATTAGCTATTTCTAATGTTGGCTGGGGAATGCTCAATACCATGCTCAAATACAAAGCATTATGGGCAGGAAAAGTCTATATACAAATAGATAGGTTCTTTCCTAGCAGCAAACTACATAATAAATGTCTATACCAAATAGACAAACTTCCTCTCGATATTCGCTATTGGGATTGTCCTAAATGCGGTACCAAACATATAGATAGAGATATCAACGCAGCCCAGAATATTCGAGATGAAGCCCTACGATTATTAGCCTTGGGGCGCAGGGCTACTGCTCATGGAGGGACTGTTAGTCAAGGGAGTGGACGTGAAAAATCCACAACTGAGCTAGTCCCAATGAAGTGAGAATCCCTCGCGGAAGCGCGACGGGAGCGTCAAAAAGCAGATAGAGATAAAATAAATAATCTAAAAGATATATGGCTGCTGCCGTTTTAATTGAAAATTTACAAAAGAGTTATGGAGATGTCCAAGCGGTTAAAGACATTTCCTTTACCGTTCAACCAGGAGAAATCTTTGGTTTACTCGGACCTAATGGAGCGGGAAAAACCACTACTATTCGCTGTTTGTGTACTCTGGCAAAACCCGATCGCGGGTTAGTAGAAGTCGGTGGTATATCGGCGATCGCCAATCCTAAAGCAGTCAGAAATAGATTAGGTTATGTTGCCCAAGAAGTAGCTCTCGATAAGGTTTTAACTGGTAGAGAACTATTACAATTACAAGCTGCCCTCTATCATTTACCCAAACAGGGAATGAAGCAAAGAATCGAGCAATTAATTGAAGTCTTAGGCTTAAAGGATTATGCAGATAGCAAAACAGGTACTTATTCAGGGGGAATTCGCAAACGTCTGGATTTGGCAGCAGGATTATTACATCAACCAGAAGTTTTAGTTTTAGATGAACCGACAGTAGGCTTAGATATTGAAAGTCGGCGGGTGATCTGGGAGTTTCTACGTCAGCTCAAGCAAGCAGGAACAACAGTATTAATTACCAGTCACTATCTCGAAGAAATCGACGCTTTAGCCGATCGCCTGGCAATTATTGGTAATGGCTTATTAATTGATGAAGGCACACCCTCAGAGTTAAAAGATAAACTAGGAGGCGATCGCGTTACCCTGCGGATTCGCGAGTTTACCCCAAACTCAGAAGCAGATAAAGCCAAGCACATTTTAGAGTCATTGCCTTTTGTGGAGGAAGTAATTATTAATACCGCCCAAGGCAACTCCCTTAATCTTATCGTCCAGTCGGGAACTAGTTCCCTCAGTAAAATTGAGCAATCGTTAGCTGAAGTTGACCTACCTACTTTTAGTCTCGCTCAATCTCGCCCCAGTCTAGATGATGTTTATTTAGCTGCTACAGGACAAACCATAATGGATGCCGAAATGGCAGCCGCTAGCACCAGAGATCTTAAACAAGAGAAAAAACAACAAATGAAGTAGGGGCGAAGGCTGTTTGCCCAAAATTAAGATAATAATAACCAAAAAATAAACCCATGGATGCCAGTCAAAAAATCAAATCTACATTAGCACCTAACCCAACTATTGCCCTGCAAAATCGAGATAAGCAAAGTCCAATTGGTGATTTTTTTCAGGAAACATTAGCCTTAACTAAACGTCTATTTATTCAACTGCAACGTCGCCCATCTACCCTCATAGCAGGAGTAATTCAGCCTTTTATGTGGTTAGTCCTATTTGGCGCATTATTTACCAATGCACCCCAGGGATTATTTGGTAACGACATCAGTTATGCCCAATTCCTCGCACCAGGGGTAATTGTGTTTACTGCCTTTTCGGGGGCATTAAATGCAGGATTACCCGTGATGTTTGACCGTGAATTTGGTTTTCTCAATCGCTTATTAGTCGCCCCTTTGTCTTCTCGCTATTCTATTGTGGCAGCTTCTACTATCTATATTATTGTCCTTAGTTTTATCCAAACGGCGGTAATTATTGGTGCTAGTGCTTTACTAGGAGCGGGATTACCAGGGTTAGCAGGCTTAAGTGCGATCGCTTTAATTGTATTCCTAATTGTTTTGGGCGTAACGGCATTAAGTTTAGGTTTGGCATTTGCCTTACCAGGTCATATCGAACTAATTGCGGTGATTTTTGTGACTAATTTACCTTTATTATTTGCCAGTACTGCTTTAGCACCGTTAAACTTTATGGCAGGTTGGTTGCAGGTAATTGCTAGTCTTAATCCTCTGACATATGCGATCGAGCCAATTCGTTATATTTATCAACATAGTGATTGGGCAATTAATAGTATTGTGATGAATAGTCCTTGGCTAGATTTTAATTTCGGCAATGTTATTCTAGTGTTATTAGCTTTTGATATTTTAGTTTTACTTGCTATTCAGCCTCTATTACGCCGTCGATTTGCCTAGCAAGTTTAAATTTGATTATTATGAGGTAGCAAAAAACCCATGAAAAATAAATTGCAGTTAATTACTATTATCAGTTTAGGAGCTATAGTTGCTCTTTTATCTAGTAATAATTCAGCCCTGGCTCAAGTTGGGGTAAATAATAATGATGGTTATCAATCTAATGAACAAGATGCTATTTATGGAAAGGGACTTGGTGGATTAGATCCAATTCAATTAATGCACAAAGCACAACAAATGAATAGTCGTAGTGCTGAAGAGTTTCGCCAAGAATCCCAAGTGCAAATTAATGATTCGGTTCTCCAATTTAAGGAATTACAACAACGAAAAATATTAGAGCAGCGACAAAGAGCAGTTCAAGAACAAGAAACTGTAGCTGAATAATTAATTTAATTAATAATTAATAGCTAGCGATCGCTTTAAATAAAGCGATCGCTTTTTAAATAAATGAATAACTGATTCTAATCCGCACAGTTTAAAAATCATAGTTTTGTGGGCAAAGTCTTAATCGAGTGGTACAGTCGAAAGAATATTGTACTTCGATCCTTCAGGGGTTAGTTGTGAATGGACCAGAGAAACCGATGTTATCGGTTCAACTAATTGAACTGGAACTGTAGAGATCGTTTCTTTCTGCCAACGGCGCGCGCGTGCCACAGTAATGTGAGGATTAAATGTACGTCGATCGGCAACTATGCCTAAATCCCTGAAGCCGCGATTAAAAAATTGGAAAATATAATCAAGTTCTGGCGATCGCTCGATGGACGCAGCCACTAATCTTGGCTGACGACGAGAAGGAAAGAGCATAAATTGCGTTATTTGGAGTGATGCCGAGGGCAAATTACCTTTGGCTTTAAGAAAAGCTGCGGTAATATCGTTCAACTGAGTTTCATCGACATTGCCGATAAATTTGACCGTTAGGTGTAATAACTCAGGTGCTAAAAGTCGCACTTTAGTTTGCAGCTGTTTAGATAAGTTTTCTGCTTCGCAGTTGAGTTGCTCTTGAGTAGCTCGGCTGGGAAATATCCCCACAAAAAGCCGTAATTGTTTATTCATATCGCCTGGTTCATTTTTAAAATTTATAATCCTGACCATAAAGCTGCTTGACTATGGCAGCATCGGTTAGGTTATATTGCAGGGGGGTAATGGTAATATAGCGATCGCGAATTGCTTGAACGTCAGTTAAGATGTGGGGCGGTAAATTAATGTCTTCTGGCTGTTCTACATCTTCGACGATCTCTCCTGCCAGCCAATAGTAGCTTTTACCCCGTGGATCTAATCTCCGCTCAAACTTTTCGATGTAACGACGCAATCCTTGACGAGTTACTAATACTCCTGTTATTTCTGTTTCTGCTACTGGTGGAATATTCACGCTTAGTAGAGGAGATGAAGTAAACTCTGTTGTTGCTAGTTGGGCAATTAATTTGAGGGCAAAATTAGCGGCTGGTTGAAATTCAAAAGTAGTAAAACTAGCCAAACTAAAAGCAACGCTGGGAATGCCTTCTAATGCCCCTTCCATGGCTGCCGATACTGTACCCGAATACAATACATCTGTACCCAAGTTGGGACCGTGATTGATTCCTGAAAAAACAAAATCGGGACGGCGGTCTAATACAGCATTAAGAGCAAATTTAACACAATCAGCAGGAGTACCAGAACAAGACCAAGCATTAACCTTAGATTCAAACACAGAATTAACTTGGTCAGCTCTGATTGGCTGGTGTATGGTTAGTCCGTGTCCTGTTGCCGAACGCTCGCGATCTGGACAGACTACAGTAACCTGATGACCTGCTTGAGCTAGAGTATTAGCCAGAATGCGCACTCCCAAAGCGAAAATGCCATCATCATTACTAATTAGAATGTTAAAAAGTCCTTCGTCCTTCATAAATTAAACAGTTTTTGCTTATTATATTCGCTCCTGGTTAAATGTATAAGATTTGTAAAGATCGCGATCGCCTTGTAGTCTCTAATTCGATCGCACTGTTTTAGGAACGCCAAAATTATTCTGGTAATCAATTGAGATTAAAGGAAAAATCATAATGATTACTAGCAACAAAAAAGCAACTACTAACACTTTATTCCCAGGCGACTGGAGTTTCTTGCCCACAGCTTTTAGTGCCTTAGCTGGCATCGGCATCGGCTTGATGATTGGTAATTATTTAGGCTGGATTTAAGTTAATTAAGTAGTAATCTAGCGATCGCTATTAATTAATCGACGAATATTTAAGATATCGCTCATATTTTTAATTTTTTGACAAATAGACTCAAATTCTTGGCGATCGCGAATATCCAGACTGAGAGAAATTAAAGCTGGTTTATTAGGACCAGTTTTAACCCCGGCATTACGGATATTGATGCCGCGATCGCTCAAACGAGCCAGAATATCTTTTAATACCCCAACGCGATCGAGTGCTTCGATTTGGATGTCTACAGGATAGGTCACGGGTCTTCCCTCTTCATCGTTAGAGTTCCAACTGACGGGAACGAGACGCTCTCCTGGCACTTTATCTACATTGCTACAGTTTTGGCGATGAATAGAAATACCGCGAGAACTACTACGGGTTACTACACCAATAATTGATTCCCCTGGTAAAGGTTTACAACATCCTGCCAGATGATAAAGCATTCCTTCTACCCCAGCAATGGGAGATTTACTGCCACTAGTCTTTGGTGGATTGGTATAAGAAATTGGAGTTGCTTCTGTTTCTGGTTCACTGATTTTGTCTTCGTCTGGTTGCTGTTCTTTCACTACATCCCGCAGACGATTAACTACATGATTTAAGGTAGTTTCACCATATCCTAACGCTGCTAACAGGTCGTCTACCGACTGATAATTACACCGTCCAGCGGTAATTTGCATTTGCTCTGATTTCAACAGAGAATCTAAACCGCTTTTACCTAATTCTTTTTCTAATAATTCTTTACCCCGTGCCAGATTTTCGTCTCGATGCGATCGCTTGTACCATTGACGGATACGGTTACGGGCGGTGGGAGTGACCACAAAGTTTAACCAGTCTAAACTAGGATGACTGTTTTTCTGGGTGACAATCTCGACTATATCACCATTTGTCAAAGGTTTAGACAATACCGACAAACGACCGTTAACTCTTGCTCCTTTCATATGATTGCCCACTTCAGTATGAATGCGGTAGGCAAAATCGACGGGGGTTGCTCCATGTGCTAAAGCAATTACATCCCCATTGGGAGTAAAGACATAGACATCATCTTCAAAGAGATTATCCTTGATACTCTCCATATATTCTTGAGCATCACTAAGGTCTTTTTGCCATTCTAAAAGCTGGCGCAGCCAAGTAAATTTATCGTCATCGGTAGATAGTTGATGATTGCTCGATCCAGTTTCTTTATACTTCCAATGAGCAGCGATACCATATTCGGCGATATGATGCATTTCCATGGTCCGAATTTGAATCTCAATGGGGCGACCATTTAAACCCACTACCGTAGTGTGTAAAGATTGATAGCGATTGGGTTTAGGCAAGCCGATATAGTCTTTGAAACGTCCTGGAATCGGTTTAAAGGCATCGTGAACTACCGCCAAGGCGCGATAACATTCTTCATTAGCTTCGACGATAATTCTAAAAGCAGCAATATCATAAATTTCGCGAAATTCTTTTTGCTGTCGCTGCATCTTCTGATAAATACCATAAAGATGCTTTGGTCGTCCCTGTAGCTCTAAAACGTTGATTTTTAACTGTTCTAAACGTGTCCGTAAGGTATTGGTTACTTGTTCAATTCTGGCTTCGCGATCGGCTCTCCGTTCGGCTACTAGAGCTTTTATTTGTTCATAGGCTTCTGGTTCTAGATATTTAAAGCATAAATCTTCCAATTCCCACTTAAAACGCCCAATACCAAGACGATTGGCTAGAGGAGCAAAGATTTCGCGAGTTTCTAAGCTAATACGTCTTTGTTTTTCAGGCTTGAGATGCTCGAGAGTCCGCATATTATGCAGCCTGTCTGCTAGCTTGACCACAATGACGCGGATATCCGTTGCCATTGCTAAAAACATGCGGCGGAAATTTTCTGCTTGACGTTCGGTGGTGCTGGAAAAATTAAATTTAGATAGTTTAGTTACCCCTTCGACTAATTGCCTTACTTGAGCACCAAACAACTGCTCTATTTCCTCTGTAGTAACTTCGGTATCTTCTACCACATCGTGGAGAAAACCCGCAGCGATGGTGACGCTATCTCCTCCTAATTCTTTGAGCAAGCTAGCTACAGCTACAGGATGAGCAATGTAAGGTTCTCCCGATTTACGATATTGTCCTTCATGGAGAGAATAGGCAAAATTGAAAGCGCGACAGATTAAATTGTCGTCTTCTTGAGCATCTTGGTTAATTAGACAGTCTTGCAGCCAACTAGGAAGTTCTAGTTGCTGATGATGACTTTCTATGATAGAGATAGCGGTCATAGATTAATAAGTTAGATTATGCGAAAGTACCACGGAAGATTGATAAAAAGCAAAATTAGTTAAATCTATGTTGTTTTTGCCTAAGAGATTTTTATAAATGCTAGATAAATAAATATAGTCAAATAACTTATAAGTTAATCGTCTAATCTGTTGGTCAGATTAGCCAAAATTTATATAGTTTCTCAAGGGTATAAGGTTTAATTTACCCAGTAGAATTTAGACCTGTATGACACCGTAAAAGTCAACTCTACTTAGTCAAATTTTAGCTTATCTTACTCAAGAATGTCTTTTAAATCACATTATCGAGCATATCAGGAATTTATGACTTTATTAAAAAAGTTTCAAAATAATTGTGACTCTCTGCTGGTTAGTAGTGGAGTGGATACGTTACAGCCAGAGTTTGCCTCATTACAGCAGTGGTTCCAAGAGCATCTTATTCCCTTGAGCGCAGAAGAATTAGAGCCAGCGATTGGCGTTCGCTGGCAATCTGTACAAACAGAGATCAAGCGCGAATTTCGTTTACTGACAACAGATGTCATTTTTTTAGCTTCCTCTCGTCAAACTGCCACCCAAGAAAAGAGGTTGCAATCCGTTGGCGATCGCGTTCAAAGATTAATTGATTATTGTCAGGTAATCTTAACAATTATCAGTTAGAGTCAAGTTTAGTTTAGCAGCTCAAATTCATCTGGCAAAAAAAGACCTATGGGATTAGTAGTATAGTCTAGTTTTTTACTACATCTATACCCTGAAATAAAGTAAATGCCGTCATTAGTACAACCTAAAATTTTGCCCGTGCAACCTTTCAAATAACCTCTGGTAATTTTTACTGGGGTGTCTTGAGTATAGTTGCCAAGATTATAGTTATTATGGTTAGCATTAGCCTTAGCATTATGTTTTGAATTGCTCATTTTTTTTGATCCCAAACCAAATTTCGTTTTATTTTCAGATTACAAGAACAGTTTGAGGAATTTATGAAGAACAAAAAACAGTTTTTTAAAAACTGTCTATTTCTGTTGCAAACTTCGAGGATCGAGGGCATCCCTTAAACCATCTCCCAATAAATTAAATGACAATACTGTGAGAATAATTAAGATAGCAGGGGGAAAAATTAGCCAGGGTTGCAAAACCAAAACAGAAGCATTGGTTGCCAGAGACAGCAAATTGCCCCAGCTTGGGTCTTTAGCAGGAATACCCAAACCAATGAGACTGAGAACTGATTCAGCGATAATAAAGCCAGGGACTGCCAAGGTAGCAGAAATAATAATGTAGGTAGCTGTTTGGGGCAGAACATGACGCACAATAATGTATAAAGGTTTTGCTCCCATGGCTTGAGCGGCTTGGACAAACTCTTGTTCTTTAAGAGACAATACCTGTCCCCTAATTACCCTTGCTAGTCCTGACCAACTAATAAAGGAAGTAATTAAGACAATTAACAAAAACTTTTGAGGTCCAGTTAAACTAGCAGGCAGAATAGAAGCCAAGGCGATCAAGAGATAAATCCCAGGAATCGTCATTAAAACTTCTACAATACGCATCAATACCGCATCAAGCCAACCGCCAAAATAACCAGAAATTCCGCCAACTAGCATTCCCAAAGGAAAAGAAATAGTAATCCCCACTAAACCAATAAATAAACTAACCCTACCGCCAAAAAGTAGGCGGCTAAATTGATCTCTGCCTTGAATATCAGTTCCCAAAAGATTAATTTTTCCCTTGCCCAGAGTGCCAAATAAGCGACGTTTGAGGGGAATACCAGGAATAATAGTTACCTGTTGAAACTTGGGAGGTAGGGGTAATTGAATTTGAAATAAATTATAGGGTGTGCCTTGAACCAAAAAAGCAATGGGGGAAGGGTTATCGGTGTCTACAATTAATTCGCGATCGCCTGTATTTAAATCTGTCACTCCTTGCGTAGTAGGATAAACATAGGGTCTGGTTAATCTCCCTTCAGGGGTGCGCCAGTGGATTTCCGTGGGGGGTAATAAAGAACCATCACTCTGAAATTCATAGGGAGAATAAGGAGCGAGAAAATCGGCAAAAATAGCTGATACATATAAAATAATCAGGATAACTGCACCAAATTGTGCTAAAGGGTTTTTACTAAGTTTTTGCCACCAGTTCATAAGTTATATCTGGAATTGATAATTACCTCCGAGTATTACACATCATCTTTCTTCCTGCTGGAGACCCCCAGCTATGCTGGTGGGACGTGCCGTTGCTATAGCTTGGGGAAACCCCAAACGACAGGCACTCAGGAAAGCAGGGCAGGGTATAACTGCTCTGTTGTTAACACTTTAAATACACAAAGGCAATTTAGTTCGCCCCATGTAATCCCTTGTTTTATAAATTATTACATGTAATAGTAAATGTCATGGGAATACCGATAAATCTATTCTTATAGATTGAGAATGAAGTTGCACTAGAGTTTTTCAGTAAATTTCGCAAGCGACGAAATGACAAAAGATATAAACCATAATTAATTACCCATGGTTGGTTTTTCTCATACCACCTACGGAAGAATTCTTCATTCCAATGCAGGAACAAAACACGAGTATGTGATTCAAAAGGAAAATATTTGTTTGGGGTTGTAAAAAATACATTGTTGGCGACGCGCATCATTTCATTGATAAACAATAACTGTGCCTCATCATCTCCAACATGTTCAATAACGGCGTTGCTAAATACCCAATCAAACTCCTTGTCCCCAAACGGGAACTTTCCACCTGGATAATGGACGAAACGCTTTCCAGGATACAAATCCTCCATACCCGTGAGGTTTTCAATACCTAGACCCGTGTATGTTTCGGGAGCATATCGATAATTCCCAAGAAAATAGTTTCCTGTTGTTAGCCGCTTCTTTTTAGATTCTGCTGATACGCCTACGTCTAGAACGGACTCTCCCTCCTTGAAAAGAGAGTAAAAGTGGAGTAATTTCTTTTCTCTAGAAATTTTCATTACCTTATTCTGAGCTTTAATCATCAAACTCATCTAGTTATCTCCTTTAATTTTCAGTCTTGGGAAGCGGACTTACTTTTGCTTTGTGGAGAAGTTTGTCTCCTTGTTGATAGCCAACATAACGCACCTCAACCATTTCTCCTGCTTCGGCTATGCCTTTCATTAGCTGGTGTTGTTGCGGGTTATAGGCTAATTGTTCTCCTACTGAGGCGATGGTGGATACTCCCCAATGTTCTAATAATTGTTCGATGGGTTCAACCAAGGTCAATAGTCTGGCGGCGGGTAATTGGGGGTTTTTCTGGACGGCAGCCGCCGCAGTTGGCCATTGCAGTAGCCAGGACTCGATAGTTTGTAAACTGGCTTGTTGAAACTCTGATTCTAAAATTGCTTGTTGCTGTTCTAATTGCTGCTGTAGTTTTTGATATTCTTGTCTACAGGCTTCTAATGCCGCTCGCTCATTTATATCTGCTGATGGGGTTGCAGTCCTCTCAATCACAGAATTACCTGAGTCAGAGGCAAAAATGTCAAGTAAATTATCTACCGATATTTGTAGTGCTTTGGCAATTTTGGCGATCGTGCCTAAAGATATTTTTAAGATTAAACCCTGTTCGAGTCTAATTAACTGTAATCGCGATACATTTGCTACCCGACTAAGTTCGTCTAAATCGGCGATCTGAACTTGTGCCATCAAATCGTATAGCAACCGTCTATTTTTATCGTATAAAGACTCGCTCATACCAGTTTTTAATCATTTAAGAAGTGGCAATATGAGCTATATATTATCATTGTAAAGCAGTTATTTAAGGATGAATTCACTATATTGTGCGATCGCTTTATGTGGTTAGCTGTTCTAATAAACTTATCCTAAGTTACGAGCGCGACAGGATTTGAACCTGTGACCTACAGAACCGGAATCTGTTGCTCTATCCACTGAGCCACGCGCCCCTATTTTAATTTAGGATAACACTTTTTAAACTCCAGGCAAGTTACTCATTTTTTCTAGATCGAGTACCTGTGCTAATTGATTTTCATCCATCAAGCCTTGTTCTAAGACAATTTCACGGATTGATTTGCCCGTTGCCAAAGATTTTTTAGCCACATCCGCCGCATTTAGATAACCGATGTGGGGGTTTAGGGCTGTAACCAAAGCTAAACTACTTTCGGCATAATGTAAACAGCGATCGCCTCGGGCAGTAATACCAGCCAAACAACGTTCAGTCAAACTATTGATTGTATTGCCAAGTATTTCAATACTGTGAATCAAATCGTAGGCAATTAGGGGCATCATCACATTTAATTCTAATTGTCCTGCTTGGGCAGCAAAAGCGATCGCCGTGTCGTAGCCCATAACCTGAAAACAAACCATAGAAGTCATCTCTGCCATCACAGGATTATATTTGCCTGGCATAATTGACGAACCTGGCTGTACGGGAGGTAATTGTATTTCTTTAAATCCTGTTTGGGGACCAGAGTCCATCAGACGCAAATCATGGGATATTTTGACCAAATCCTGGGCTAAATTACGTAAAGAGCCTGAAACATTAACAAACGGACTCATACTCTGCATAGCTGCCATTAAATGTGGTGCGGGCTGCAAAGGTTTAGCAATAAACTCTGAGAGTAACTCGGCAACACGATGACGATATTGAGGATGGGTATTTAATCCTGTTCCCGTGGCACTTCCTCCTAAGCCTAAGGAATATAAATCTTGAGCTGCCTTGTTAATTCTAGTTTTGTGGTCTGTTAAAATTTGTGACCAAGCACGAAATCCTTCCCCCAACCTTACAGGTACAGCATCTTGCATATGGGTACGCCCAGATTTAACTACAGCTTGAAATTCTGTGGCTTTTCGATCGACTGCGGCGATCGCCTTATCTAAACTAGGGAATAAACTGCGATCTAAAGCTAGCAATGCCCCTACTCGAATTGACGTGGGAATGACATCATTAGTGGATTGACCATAGTTTACATGATCGTTGGGACTAACTCGCTGATAGTTGCCTTTTGTGTCCCCTAAAATTTCTAAAGCCCGATTAGCCAAAACCTCATTGACATTCATATGGTGGGATGTTCCCGCACCTGCTTGATAGACATCAACTACAAACTGCTCCCGCAATTCACCAGCTAATATTTCATCGGCGGCAGTAACAATCGATTGACTGATTTGGCGAGGGATACAGCCTAGTTCGCCATTGGCGATCGCGGTTGCTTTTTTAATTAAAATACAAGCATCAACATAGGTAGCTAGGGGCTTGATGCCACTGATCGGAAAATTTTCGGTTGCCCGTAAAGTTTGAATTCCATAATAGACATCTGCGGGAATTTGCTTTTCTCCCATAGAGTCTCTCTCGATGCGAAACTGCACTTCAGCCATAGTCTAATTCTAAATTCGGTGATGTACCTACACTGATTCTATCGAAGTTCTGATTTCCTTAATACAGTTATCATCTAGTTTGAGCTACATAAGCCAAACTAATCAAAGAGATAAATAATTCTTTGTTACATTCCTTTACAATTGCCTTAAGATAAACACATACATCAAAATACATATCAAGCAAACGCAATCATATAC
>JAAUYH010201213.1_pt1 | contig 12759 bp, 10 predicted proteins | sample 7278061 | NCBI WGS metagenome assembly JAAUYH01 (sample SAMN14350203, study PRJNA611818) | marine sediment metagenome | isolation source: surface marine sediment (0.6m) | place: French Polynesia: Moorea | collected 2018-08
CTCGTCCATCAGTCGCGCCGCTTCGTTGGCGAGCATGTGGCGCAGGGCGTTCGAGCGTCCGCCGGTCTTCTTGGCCATGGTCGGTTTCCTTGATCGGGGGCCGGTTCAGAACAACTGTTCGTTGTTCTCGATGTCGTCGTCCACGTCGTCGGGGAAGGCCACCGTCGGCTCGTTCATCTCGGCCTGCTCCGGTACGTGGCCCACCCGGAAGGTCTCGAAGATGGCGCCGTCATCGCCGGCCGAAGCCAGCAGGCCCGACTCGCTCGAGATGCGCACGGTGACCAGGCCCGGAGGCTGCTGCGGGTCACGTTGCTCGACCGGGTCCAGCGCATCGTCCATGAAATAGATCCACGCGGGCAACGCGGCCGTGCCGCCCGCTTCGCGCGCGCCAAGGGGGCGTTCCTGGTCGAAGCCGACCCAGGCCGTGGCCACCAACGCGTGGTTGAAGCCGCTGAACCAGGCGTCGCGGAATTCGTTGGTGGTGCCGGTTTTGCCGCTCAGATCCGTCCGACCGAGCGTCATGGCCCTGACCCCCGTGCCGCGGCGGATCACGTCCCGCATCATGTCGGCGATGAGATAGACGTTCTGCGGTTCTATGACCCGGGGCGCCAGGCGCTCGGTGCTCATGCCGGCATAATCCAGTGTGAGCACCTCCTCGGCGTCGCCGGCAGACGGCGCGTAGCGCGGGGACGGGGCAGGGCCGGTTCGCGTGTCCGCTTCGTCGTCGGTCTCGAGGTACGCCTCGCAGGGGACGCAGACCACGAGTGGATCCGCCTCGAACAGCACCTCGCCGGAAGCGTCCTCGATGCGCTGGATGAAATAGCTCTCCGGCAGGAAGCCGCCGTTAGCGAGCACGGTGTAGCCGGTGGCCAGTTCCAGGGGCGAAACTGCGGCGCTGCCCAGCGCCAGCGACAGGTTTCTCGGCAAACGATCGGCGGAGAAACCGAAGCGCTCGAGATAGTCCACCGCGAACCCGACGCCGATCGCGTCCAGCAGCCGCACGGAAACGAGATTTCGCGATCGCACGAGCGCCTCGCGCAGGCGCGTCGGTCCGTAGAAGCGACGCCCGTAGTTCTCGGGTCGCCAGACATCGTCCAGGCCGGCGTCCTCGAAGACCACGGGGGCGTCGTTGATGAGCGTGGCCGGCGTGAAGCCGAACTCCAGCGCCGCGGAGTATATGAATGGTTTGAAGGAAGATCCCGCCTGTCTTCGTGCCTGCACCACCCGGTTGAACTTGCTGGCGAAGAAGTCGAAGCCGCCGCTCAGCGCCACGACGGCCCCGTCCATCGGGTCCAGCGCCACCGAGGCGCCCTGCACCGCGGGCAACTGGGCGAAGGCCCAGCCGTCGTCCACCACTTCCATATAGACGACGTCGCCCGCCGCCACCACGTCGCCCGCGGTCTTCGGCGCCGGTCCTGTGCTGTTGTCGCTGAGATAGGGTGCCGCCCATTCGATGGACTCCAGCGAAATGCGGGTCTCGCCGTGGTCGCGGACGTGAATGGTCGCTTCGGTCTCCTCGACGCTCACCACCACGGCCGGCACCAGGTCGCCCACCACCGGGTACTGGTCGAGCAGGGCGTCGGGACCGTCCTCACCGGACTGCGACCAGTCCACACGGGCCACCGGCCCGCGGTAGCCGTGCCGGCGGTCGTATTCGAGCAGGGCGCGTCGCAGGCTGGTCACCAGCGAAGTCTGCAGGCGGCTGTCGATAGTGGTCGTTACCTTGAAGCCCGACTGGTAAACCTGTGCGCCGTACTCGTCGACCATGGCCTGGCGCACCATCTCGGCGACGTACGGCGCCGACACCGCCACGACCGGGTCGTGTACGTAGGTGCCTACCGGCTCGGCCAGCGCCGCCTGTTCCTCATCGGGCGCGATGAAACCCAGTTCGCGCATGCGCCGCAGTACGTAGGCGCGCCGGTTTCCGGCGGCGACCGGGTCGGTAACGGGGTTGTAGTTGGACGGCGCCGGCGTGACGCCTGCGATCGTGGCCGCCTCGGCGACGGTCAGCTCGTCCACGCTCTTGCCGTAGTAAACCTCGGCGGCGGCGCCGACGCCGTAGGCGCGCTGGCCCAGGAAAATGGTATTGCGGTAGAGCGCCAGGATGTCCTGCTTGGTTAGCTCGTCCTCGATCATCAGCGCGAGGAAGATCTCCTTGACCTTGCGGATGATGCGTTTTTCCGGCGTCAGGAAATAGCCGCGCGCCACCTGCATGGTTATGGTGCTGCCGCCCTGGCTGCGCTCGCGGGTGACAGCCAGGCTCCAGGCCGCGCGGAGGATGCCCTGGTAGTCGACGCCGGGGTGGTCGAAAAAGCGGTCGTCCTCGGCCGCCACGAAGGCATCGCGGACACGCGGGGGAATCTCGTCGTATTCCAGGGGCACGCGACGCTTGTCGCCGAACTCGGCCAGCAGGCGCCCGTCGCGGCTGTAGACGCGCAGCGGCACCTGCAGCTTGACGTCGCGCAGCGAGTCGACCGACGGCAGGTCCGGAGCCACGTAGTGATACGCGGCAAGCACGGCCAGCGCCGCACCGGCGGCGCCGAGGGCGGCCAGCGACGACAACAGGGCAAGAACGCGTAAGGCAGTTTTCATGGATGGAGTTCGGCGGATCCCGGTGAGGCGAGCGCCCGGATTATATCGACGTTGCGCGTGTTCTGTCGCATCAATCGCTCGGACAGTTGCGGCAACGCCAGAGACGCAACGCGAGTGTGATCGACGTCACAACGATACGGCGAAACAGTTGTTATAAAGCAGTTCGGAATGTGCCTGATTATGTCAACCCCGCCCGCGCTGCGTTATGACTAAAAGGCGCTCGAAGCGGCTGGAGCGATTGGTGATTTAGCGATCTGCGTCACATTATCCTTGGGAAAGTTATTGTTATATAGTTGACTGTGCTAGTTCACAAGCTAGACTATCTTCCCGCCGCAAGCGGCCGTGCCTAAAGGGAAAAAGCGTGATTTTTGCTGCCAAAGCCAAGCCTCTGATCGGGCTTGACATAACCACGTCTTCGGTCAAGCTCATCGAGCTTTCCAAGTCCGGCTCGAAGTTCCGTGTCGAGTCCTATGCGGCCGAGCCAACGCCCTTGAATTCCGTGAACGAGAAAGCCATCGTCGACGTCGAGGCGGTGGGCGAAGCGGTACGCCGTGCGGTCAAGCGCAGCGGCGCCCGCAGCAAGGACGTCGCGGTCGCCATCAGCGGCGACGCCGCCATCACCAAGGTCATTCAAATGCCCGCCTCGCTCACCGGCTCGGAGCTGGAAGGCCAGGTGGAGCTTCAGGCCGACCAGTACATTCCGTTCCCGATGGAAGAGGTCAGCTACGACTTCGAGGTGATCGGCAAGTCGGAGAAAGACCCCGAGATGATGGACGTGCTGCTGGTTGCGACCCGCAGCGAAAACGTCACCCAGCGCCAGGCTGCGGTCGAGGCCGCCGGTCTTGCGACCAAGATCATCGACGTCGAGGCCTTCGCGCTCGAGAACGCCTGTGCGCTGCTCACGCACCAGATGCCCGACGGCGGCGTAGAGCACAGCGTGGCGGGTGTGGACTTCGGCGCGTCCAGCACCACTTTCAGCGTGCTGCGCAATCTCAAGGTGATCTACACACGCGACTTCCCCTTCGGCGGCCAGCAGCTGACCGAGGAGATCATGCGTACCTACGGGCTCAGCCTGCAGGAAGCCGGACGCGCCAAGAAGGAAGGCGGCCTGCCGAGCAACTACCAGCCCGAAGTGCTGGACGCATTCATCGATGACATGACACAGCAGGTGAGCCGCTCGCTGCAGTTCTACCTCGCATCGGGCGGCGGCCGGGAAAACCCCGAGATGATCCTGGTGTGCGGCGGTTGCGCCAATATTCCCGGCGTCGCCGATCTCATTGCCAGCCGCGTTGGCATCCCGACGCTGACAGGTGACCCCCTGGGTCAGATGAAGGTTTCTTCCAAGGCCAAGGCGCAGGGTGTGCAGAAAGACGCCACCGCGCTGCTGACGGCCTGCGGTCTCGCGCTTCGGAGCTTCGACTGACATGCCACGAATTAATCTACTGCCCTGGCGCGAGGAACAGCGAAAAGCGCGCATGCGCAATTTCGTGGCCGCCGCCGCGGGCGCGGTCCTGGTCGGCGCGGGTCTCGTGTTCGCCGGCAACGTGCACTACAACGGCCTGGTCGACCACCAGAAGGAACGCAACCAGTACCTCAAGAAGGAGATCGCGCTGCTCGACGCGCAGATCACCGAGATCAAGGAACTCGAGGATCAGAAAAAGCGTCTGCTCGATCGCATGGCGATCATCGAGACGCTGCAGCGCGGGCGGCCCGAGGTGGTGCACCTGTTCGACGAGCTCGTGCGCACCCTGCCCGACGGCGTTCATCTGAACTCGGTCAAGCAGGCCGGCAAGCGGGTGACGCTGACGGGCATCGCCGAATCCAGTACGCGGGTGTCGGCCTACATGCGCAACATCGACAACTCCGAGTGGATGTCCGACCCGGGCCTGAACGTCGTCGAGACGGTTCAGCGCGACCGGTCGCGCAAGAGTGAGTTCACCATCTTCGCCAAGCAGGTGTCACCGCTGGCCAAGACCGACGAGGAGGGCGCACAGTGAATTTCATTGAGCAACTCCAGTCGCTGGACACCAACGACATCGGCCGCTGGCCACTGCTGTTCCGTGCGCTGCTCATCGGCATCATCTTCATCGCCGTGGTCGGTGGCGGCGGCTACTACTTCGTGATCAAGAAGCAGGTGCCGCGCCTGGAACGCCAGGAAGCCCGCGAGCAGGAACTGAGAAAGACCTTCGAGAACCGCCAGCGCAAGGCCGCCAACCTGGCCGCCTACAAGGCGCAGCTCGACGAGATGCAGGGCAGCTTCGGCGCGATGCTGCGCCAGCTGCCGGGCAAGACCGAGGTGCCGAGCCTGCTGGTGGACATCTCCCAGACCGGCCTGGCCAGCGGCCTCGAAGAGAAGCTGTTCCAGCCCGCCGGTGAAGTGCGCAAGGAGTTCTACGCCGAGCTGCCGATCAAGATCCGCCTGACGGGCAGCTTCCACGAGCTGGGGCAGTTCGTCAGCGGTATCGCCGCCCTGCCGCGAATCGTGACGCTGCACAACATCGCCATCGCCCGCGACAAGAACGATCGCAGCGACCTGGTGCTGGACGTGACGGCGAAGACCTACCGCTACATCGACGAGGAGGAGAACGGGCAGTGACCTTCGTGTTCCAATCCCAGCGAATCCTCGTGCGCGTCGTCGCCGTCGCCCTCGCCGCCGTGGCGGTCTCGGGCTGCAGCCGCGACATGAACGACCTCGAGGCCTACGCCGACAAGATCAAGGCGCGGCCCGGCGGTCGCATCGAGCCGCTTCCGCAGATCAAGCCCTACGATACCTTCGAGTACTCGGCCTTCGATTTGCGCGAGCCGTTCGAGCCGGAGGTGGACGAGACCGTCGTCGCGGCCACCAGCACCGTGCGTCCGGATACGACCCGCAATCGTGAATACCTCGAGCAGTTCCCGCTCGACACCCTGCGCATGGTCGGCACGCTCGATTCCGGCGGCACCAGTTATGCGTTGCTGCAGACCACCGACGGTCTGGTGCATCGGGTGCGGCCCGGCAACCACATCGGCCAGAACGAAGGCCGGATCCTGTCGGTTAGCGAATCAGAAATCACCCTCGTCGAGATCGTTTCGGACGGACTCGGCGGCTACATCGAGCGGCCCGCAGCGGTGGCGCTGAGTGAATAAGGTTTTCGGAGAAATGCGCATGACATCCAACATCATCCGTTGCGCGGTGCTGAGCCTGGCGATGCTGTTCGTGGCCGGTCCCACGGTCGCGCAGGACAGCACCAATCAACTCAACGACATCGAGGTCACCGCGCTGCCCGGTCAGCAGATTCAGCTGCGCCTGGTGACGAGCGGACCGGCCCCGGAGCCGCTGAGCTTCACCATCGACCGGCCCGCGCGCATCGCCATCGATCTGCCGGGTACGTCGCTGGCGCTGCCGTCGCGCCGCCAGGAAGTGGAACTCGGCGACCTGCGCACCATCCTGGCCGCCGAAGCCAACGGCCGCACGCGCGTCGTGCTCAATCTCGAATCGCCGGTGCCCTACGAGACCCGGGTGGAAGGCAACTCGGTCGTCGTCACGCTGGGTTCGACCCAGCAGCTGGCGGCGGCACCGTCCGGCTTCGGTCAGCCGGTCGCCGCCGCGGCTCCCACGATGGCGAGCACTGGTCCCAAGTCGATCCAGAACGTCGACTTCCGCCGCGGTGAAGACGGCTCGGGCCGCGTCATCGTGACCCTGTCCGATCCGAGCACGGTCGTCGACCTGCGCGAGGAAGGCGGCCAGGTCATCGTCGATTTCCGCGGCGCCACGGTGCCCGCCAACCTGCTGCGTCGCCTGGACGTGCTGGACTTCGGCACGCCGGTCACCACCGTGGACACCATGACGGTGAACGACAACGCCCGCCTCGTGGTCGGGTCCGGGGCGCCCTACGAGCAGGTGGCCTACCAGTCCGACAACATCTTCACCGTCGAACTGAAGCCCTACATCCCCGACGCCGAGGACCTGTTCGAGGAAGCCCAGGCCAAGGAGTACACGGGCGAGCGCCTGACGCTCAACTTCCAGGACATCGAGACTCGCGCCGTGCTGCAGCTGCTGGCCGACGTGAGCGGTCTCAACATCGTCGTCTCCGACACGGTGGTGGGCAACGTCACCCTGCGCCTCCAGAACGTGCCCTGGGACCAGGCGCTGGACATCGTGCTCCAGACCAAGGGCCTGGACATGCGTCAGAACGACAACGTGATCATCGTGGCGCCGGCCGCCGAGATCGCCAATCGTGAGCGCCAGGAACTCGAAGCGCTGAAGCAGTTCGAGGAGCTCGCGCCGCTACGCAGCGAGTTCATCCAGGTGAACTACGCCAAGGCGTCCGAGCTGGCCGATCTGCTGAAGGGCGGCGGTGGTGCGTCGATCCTGTCGGCGCGCGGCACGGTGGCCATCGACGAGCGTACCAACACGCTGCTGGTTCAGGACACCGTCGACAAGCTGGCCGAAGCGCGGCGCCTCGTGCGCACGCTCGACATCCCGGTGCGCCAGGTGCTGATCGAATCGCGCATCGTCATCGCCAACGACGACTTCAGCCGCGAGCTGGGCGTGCGCTTCGGTGTCACGGGCGTCGAGGAGAACGGCAATGACGGGCTCATCGCCGTGTCCGGCTCCAGCTCGGGCAACGACACCATCGTCAACAGCGGGCTGGAGAACCTGAACAGCACCGGTTCGCCGTTCCCCGTGTCGCTGCCGGTGCAGGGCGATCGCTACAACGTCAACCTGCCGGTCGCCAACCCGGCGGGCAGCGCGGCGCTTGCGATCCTCGACTCCGATTACCTGGTGGAACTCGAGTTGTCGGCGCTGCAGGCCGAGGGCCGCGGCGAGATCGTTTCGACGCCGCGTGTCATCACCTCCAACCAGACCGAGGCGCTCATCGAGCAGGGTGTGGAGATTCCGTTCCAGGAGTCTGCCTCCAGCGGCGCCACCACCACCCAGTTCAAGAAGGCGGTGCTGAGCCTGACGGTGACGCCGCTGATCACGCCGGACGACCGGATCATCATGGATCTGGATGTCAGCCAGGACAACGTCGGCGAAGTCGTGCCCAGCGCCACCGGCGGTTTCGTCCCCAGCATCGACACGCGCCAGGTGGTGACCCAGGTGCTGGTCAACAACGGCGAGACCGTCGTACTGGGCGGCATCTACGAAACCACCCGTCGCGAAGTCAGCACCATGGTTCCCGTGCTCGGTTCGCTGCCGGTGGTGGGCAACCTGTTCCGCTCGTCGCAGAACGTGTCGACCAAGGCCGAGCTGCTGATCTTCGTGACCCCGAAGATCCTCCAGGAAGGCGCCAACCTGAACTAAGCACCCAAGGAATCGAATTGCTGCCGCCCACGTGCCTGCATCGGCGCGGCAGCCCAGAGGAAACCCGTAATGCGTAAGATTGTCCACATACTGCTGGCCGGACTGGTCCTCGGCCTCGCCGGTTGCGGCGGTGACAGCGACACCCTCGTGAACAACGATCCCGCCGTGCTCGATCCGGGGGCGCCGGTTCCGCCGACCCTCGCGAGCCTCGATGCCATCTCGAGCAATCCGCAGATTCCGTCGGACGGTGCGCTGCCGGTGACGATCACGGCTTTCGTCAAGGACGATGCCAACAACTTCGTGGAAGGTCAGGTAGTGGCGTTCAGCGCCGACTCGGGCGGCATCGCGGTCACCCAGGCGACTACCGACGCCAACGGTACGGCTACGGCCTCGCTCAGCGCGGCCGGCGACCCCACCAACCGGCCGATCACCGTGACCGTGACCGCGGGGGATCTCACCGACACGGTCGTCGTCCAGGTCATCGGCACGCAGCTCGAGATCACGGGTCCGGACAACCTGGTGCAGGGCGACACGACCACCTATTCCATCGTGCTGGCCGATGCCGGCGGCACGGGTATTGCCGGCGAGACGATCGACGTCGCCTCGGCCAACGGCAATACGCTCGCGGCGAACACGCTGACCACCGATGCCACCGGGCAGGCCCAGGTCGAGCTCACGGCAACCCAGGGCGGTATCGACACGCTGTCGGCCAGCGCGCTCGGCCTGACCACCAACGCGGTCATCAGCGTGTCCGACGACAGCTTCCTGTTCACCAGCCCACCGTCCAACACCGAGATTCCCCTCGGCACGAATCGAACCGTGACCGTACGATGGACGCAGGACGGTGCGCCACAGGCCGGCCAGACGGTGCTGTTTTCCACGACACGCGGATCGATCTCGCCGGCTGCCTCGGTGGTGACCAACGCCAACGGCGAAGCGTCCATCGTCGTGACCTCGACCAACGCCGGACCGGCTGTGATCACGGCGGCCGCGATCGGAGGACCGACCACGCAACTGGACCTGGAATTCGTCGCCACGACACCGTCGACCATCGAAGTGCAGGCCGACCCGTTCACGGTCGCGCCGAACAGCCAGTCGCAGGTGACGGCGGTGGTGCGAGACGCCGACAACAACCTGGTCAAGAACGCGCGCGTGGTGTTCTCGCTCGACGACATCACCAGCGGTTCGCTGTCCATCGGCACGGCGCTCACCAACAGCCAGGGACGGGCCACGACGTTCTATACCGCCGCGGACACGGTCAGCGGCAACCTCGGCGTCGTGATCACCGCGACGCTGGAAGACGACCCGCTCATCACCGACAGCGTCGCCCTCACTGTGGCGCGTCGCGAGCTGTTTGTTGCCATCGGCTCGGGTAATGAGCTGAGCGAGCCGGACACCGCCGACTACGAGGTCGAATACTCCATCCAGGTTACCGACTCGGAAGGTAACGGTGTACCGAACGCCTCCGTCCAGCTCAACGTCAAGTCGGTCAAGTACTCGAAGGGTTACTGGACCCTGCCCATCGGCGCGTCGTCCTGGGTGCCCTTCGTGCGGGCGACCTGCGACGACGAGGACGACAACGGCAACGGTATCCTCGATCCGGGCGAGTTCGACGAGAACAACAACGGCACCATCGAGGCGGGCAACATCGCGCTGGTCACACCGGGCGAGCCCATTACGGACGAGTCCGGCAAGGCCGTCGTGCGCATGATCTACGGTCAGGTCTACGGCCTCTGGACCCAGGTCAAGCTCGAGGCCAAGGTGGCGGTGCAGGGCACCGAGTTCACCGAGGATCTCACCTTCGTGCTGTCCGTCACCGACGACGACGTCGATCCCGACAACTCGCCGCCGGGGGTGATCACGCCGCCGGACCTGGCCGAGGTGGGCTTCGACGCAATCTTCCTGGCCAGCCCGTGGGGCTACTCCGACAGCTGCGCCGAGGACCTTTGATCGGGGCGACGACGGCCCGACAGCCCGGGGAGCGGGCATGAGCAGACTCCCCGGGTGCATCGTGCTCATCGGTCCGATGGGTGCCGGCAAGACCGCGGTCGGCCGGCACCTGGCCCGCCTCCTTCACTACCGTTTCGCCGACAGCGACGCCGAGGTGGAATCCCGCACCGGCGTCGACATCCCCTTCATCTTCGAGAAGGAGGGTGAAGCCGGTTTCCGCCGCCGCGAACAGGCGGCCATCGACGATCTCACGCGCGAAGAGGGGCTGGTGCTCGCCACCGGCGGCGGCGCCGTCACCGTCGCCGCCAACCGCCAGGTGCTGTCGTCCCGCGCCCACGTCGTTTACCTGACCGCCTCGGTCGACCAGCAGGTGGCGCGAACCTCGCGCAGCCGCAACCGACCGCTGTTGCAAACCGAAGACCCGCGCGCCAGACTCGAAGCCCTCATGCGTGACCGCGAACCCCTGTATCTCGACCTGGCCGATCTCGTGGTAGCCACCGACGGCTGCCGCGTTCCCCACGTGGCGCGGGAGATACGTCGGCACCTGGTGCGCCTGGCCGATGGAGATCGTCGGGACCCCCAGTGAAAACCCTCGAGGTCAGCCTGGGCGATCGCAGCTACCCGATAGTCATCGGTGCCGGTCTTTGCCGTCGCGCCGACCTCTACGCTCCGCACCTGGCGCCCGGTCGCGTCTTGCTGGCCACCAACGAAACGGTCGAGCCGCTGTACGCCGACGATGTCGCGGCCGCCTTGTCGGACGCCCTGGCCGGGCGTACGGATGGGGACGCCGCGCCGGTGTCGCGGGTGGTGCTGCCCGACGGCGAGCGCCACAAGACCCTGGACAGCCTGACACCCGTGTTCGATGCGCTGGTCGACAACGGCTGCGGCCGGGATGCCACGGTCGTGGCACTGGGGGGCGGTGTGCTCGGCGACATCGCCGGCTTCGCCGCGGCCTGCTACCAGCGCGGCATCCGTTTCATCCAGGTGCCGACGACGCTGCTGGCGCAGGTCGATTCGTCGGTCGGGGGCAAGACCGGCGTCAACCACCCCGCGGGTAAGAATTTCATCGGTGCTTTCCACCAGCCGGCGGCCGTGATCATCGATGTCGCTACCCTCGATACCCTGGACGACCGCGAACTGAAAGCGGGCCTGGCCGAGGTGATCAAGTACGGCCTCATCCTGGACGCTGCGTTCTTCGACTGGCTGGAGGGCAACATGGATGCCCTGCTGGCCCGCGATACGGACGCGCTGATTCACGCCATCGAGTGTTCCTGCCGGGCGAAGGCGCTCATCGTCGCCCGCGACGAACACGAACAGGGGCAACGCGCGCTGCTCAACCTGGGCCACACCTTCGGCCACGCCATCGAGAACCTCGCCGGTTACGGCGAGTGGCTGCACGGCGAAGCCGTGGCGGCGGGCATGATCATGGCCGCGGACATGTCGTGTCGCCTGGGCTGGCTGGACGAGGCCACCGTGACGCGCATCGAGGCGCTCATCGATGCCGCGGGGTTGCCGACGCGCCCGCCGGCGCTGGCCCCCGAAGCCATGCTGACGGCGATGGCGCGTGACAAGAAGGTCAGCCGGGGCCGCATCCGCCTGGTGCTGATGAAAGCCCTCGGGCAGGCCGCCGTCGTCAGCGACTACCCGGACGAGCTGTTGACCGAGACGCTGGCGCACTTCGCGCAGGCGTGACGGCCGGCCGCACGCCATGACTCTCGCGCCCTACGCCGCCGACCCTGCCGCGTCGCGCGGGCGGCGCCACGCCGAGCCGGCGCCTACGCACCGAGACGAATTCCAGCGCGACCGCGACCGGGTGATCCACTCGGCGGCGTTCCGGCGCCTGGTCTACAAGACCCAGGTGTTCGTGAACCACGAAGGCGATCTGTACCGCACCCGGCTGACGCATTCGCTGGAGGTCGCCCAGATCGGTCGCTCCATCGCCATCGCCCTGGGCCTCAACGAGCACCTGACGGAGGGCATATGCCTGGCGCACGATCTGGGCCATACGCCCTTCGGGCATGCCGGGCAGGATGCGCTCAATGCCTGCATGCGCGACTACGGCGGCTTCGAGCACAATCGCCAGTCGCTGCGGGTGGTGGACGAACTGGAGGACAAGTACGCCGCTTTCCCGGGTCTCAACCTCACCTTCGAGACTCGCGAGGGCATCCTCAAGCACTGCTCGGCCGCCAATGCGCGCGAGCTCGGCGACGTGGGTAAGCGGTTCCTCGACCGCACCCAGCCCGGGCTGGAGGCGCAGCTGGCCAACCTGGCGGACGAGATTGCCTACAACAACCACGACGTGGACGACGGGCTGCGGTCCGGGCTCGTGCGCATGGGCGAGCTTCGCTCGGTGAGCCTGTTTCGCGAACAGAACGACGCCGCGCGCGCCGCGTGCCCGGAGGTGAGCGAACGGGTCCTGGTGCACGAGACGGTGCGCCGGATGATCGGTTACGTGGTCAACGACTGCATCGATACAACCCGGGGACGCATCGCCGAACTGGCGCCGGCCACCATCGACGATGTCCGCGCTGCCGGTGGGCCGCTGATCGGCTTCAGCGACGCGGTGCGCGAGCAGCACCTGGAACTGAAGCGCTTCCTGCGCGACGGGCTGTACCGGCATCACCGCGTGCGGCGCATGACGACCAAGTCGGCGCGCGTCCTGACGGAGCTGTTCGAGGCCTTCCAGGCCGACCCCGCGCTGATGCCGGACGACTATGAGGCAGCCGCCGCCGAGCGCGAGAATGCCGACGGTCCGGCCGGCCGCGCCCGGGTCATCTGCGATTACATCGCCGGCATGACCGACCGCTACGCCATCTCCGAGCACGAACGGCTGTTCGATCCGCGCGCTACCGGCTGACCGATGCGGCATCCTTGTGGGAGCGGCTCCAGTGTGGGAGCGGCTCCAGTGTGGGAGCGGCTCCAGTGTGGGA
>JAAUYH010207733.1_pt1 | contig 12754 bp, 11 predicted proteins | sample 7278061 | NCBI WGS metagenome assembly JAAUYH01 (sample SAMN14350203, study PRJNA611818) | marine sediment metagenome | isolation source: surface marine sediment (0.6m) | place: French Polynesia: Moorea | collected 2018-08
GTTCTATTCCGGCTTACCTGCAGGTGTCACCGCCGCTGTTCCCCGACGATATGAGCACGGACAGGGGACCCGAGTTCTTCGCGGCAGAATTGATCCGGGAAAAGCTGACCAACGCGCTGCAGCAGGAGCTGCCCTACGGACTGACGGTGCAGATAGAGAAGTTCGAACGGACCGCCGAAGGTGTTGGCGTTTATGCCGTTGTCTGGGTGGAGCGCGACAGTCAGAAGGGGATGGTCGTCGGAAAGGGCGGCCGTCTGCTGAAACAGGTCGGCACGCAGTCCAGGCAAGAGCTGAAGGCGGAATTCGGCTGCCCGGTGCACCTGGAGTTGTGGGTCAAGGTCAAAGACAACTGGGCGGACAACGAGCAGGATCTCCTCCGTCTTGGCTACGAGAGCCCGTAGCCGTGTCATCGAATCGCCGAGTGCAACAGCAGCCGGCCTATGTTTTGCACCACCGGCCGTTCAGGGATACGAGTCAATTGCTGGATGTGTTCAGCCGCGATCACGGCAAGCTGTCGCTCGTTGCACGAGGGAGCCGGTCTGCCAGGTCCAGGCTCGCAGGCCTGCTGCGACCGTTTCAGCCATTGCTGCTGTCATGGAGCCTAAGGACCGATCTCGGTACCCTGACCGGCGCGGAAATTAACGATCGGGCGCAGTCGCTGGTCGGCGACGCACTCATGGCCGGCTACTACGTCAATGAGCTCCTGCTCTACCTGTTGCACCGTCACGATCCGCAACCCGAGGTCTTCGTCTTGTACGAGGAAACGCTCGCAGCGTTGGCTGGCGGCTACGACGTCGTGGCCACGTTGCGGCGCTTCGAGATCGAACTACTCAGGCTGTCCGGGTATGCGCTGAATCTGGAGACCGAGGCCAGGACCGATCGACCACTGGCCGCCGGTCAGACCTACGAATTCAGGCCGGACGAGGGCGCAGTCCCGGTCCAGCCCCGCGACGGCGTGATGATCTTCACCGGCGCCGAGCTCAAGGCAATCGCGGCCCAGGAGTTCGACTCCGATGACTGTCGGCGCGACGCGGGCCGCTTGCTGCGTCGCGTGATCCACTATCAGCTGGACGGCCGGGAGCTCAAGACCCGCAAGGTGCTGAAAGACCTGCTTCGCGGTAAACTTCCCGGCCCCCCCGACAAAAAGACCCAGAAATGACTACTATCGAGACGCTGAAACTTGGCGTCAACATCGACCACATTGCGACGCTGAGGCAGGCTCGCAGGACCTCTTATCCGGCACCTGCCGATGCCGTCCGCGTCGCCGAGGCGGCTGGTGCGGACAGCATTACCGTGCATCTTCGCGAGGACAGGCGGCATATTCAGGATGCCGATATCGAGGCGATAGCGGCTGTCATGAAAACGCACATGAACCTCGAGATGGCGGTGACCGACGAGATGCTCGACATCGCCGTGGCGGCAAGCCCGTCAGATTGTTGTCTCGTGCCCGAGAAGCGCCAGGAACTGACGACGGAGGGAGGACTCGACGTCGTCGGCCAGATGGAGCGTATCTCGGAAGCCTGCAAGCGCCTTGCGCATGCCGGTATCCGCACTTCGCTGTTTATCGATCCGGACATCGATCAGATCGACGCGGCCGTCGAAACTGGTGCCCCGGTCATCGAATTGCATACCGGAACCTACGCCGATAGCTCTGGAGATGAACAGAAGCGCGAGCTCGATCGAATCCAGTCAGCTGCCGCACACGCCAATGCCAGGGGCCTGGTCGTCAATGCCGGTCACGGCCTGCATTATGAAAACGTTCAGGCGATTGCCAGGATCGAGGAAATCGTCGAGCTCAATATCGGCCACGCAATCGTCTCGCGTGCCGTTCTCGATGGCCTCGCGCTCGCCGTGTCGGAAATGAAGCGGATTATGCTTGCGGAACGGCACTCGTGATCTTCGGTGTGGGTACCGACGTCGTCGAGCTGACGCGGATCAAGGCCACCTACGCCCGCTTCGGCGAGCATTTCATCGACCGCCTGTTGATGGACGAGGAACGGGAATTGTTCGAGCAAAGCAAGTGGCCGGCCCGTTTCCTTGCCATGCGGTTCGCCGGAAAAGAGGCGGTCGTAAAAGCCATGGGGACCGGGTTCGCTCACGGCGTCTGGATCCGGGACGTCGGCATCACGAGCGACAAGCGAGGAAGGCCGCTGGTTATCTGGTCGGAACGTGGTCAGGCAGTCTGCGACGAGATGGGCATCGGCGACGGTCACGTCAGCCTGACGGACGATGCCGGATTGATCATTGCGTTCGCCGTGGTGGAGAAAGCTCACGGCCGCGTCTACCGTGTTGACAGGCCCTCATGATGCACTGTTTTTCCTTCGATATCGAAACCGTGCCGGATACGGAGTTTGGGCGTCAGAACCTGGAGCTGGGTGATCTGCCTGACGATGACGTCGCGACGGCGATGACCTTCAAGCGCCTGCAGGCGACGGGCAACGACTTCCTGCCATTGCACCAGCATCGGGTCGTCGCGATCTCTGTCGCGCTGCGTAGTGGCGACAGCTTCAAAGTCTGGACGCTCGGCGATGAGGATTCGTCCGAGGCGGAGATCATCGCTCGCTTCTTTGACGGGATCGAGCGATACACGCCGGACCTGGTGTCTTGGAACGGCGGTGGTTTCGACCTGCCTGTCCTGCACTACCGGGCCATGCGGCACGGTGTGCAGGCGCCGCGCTACTGGGAAACCGGCGATTCGGACAGGGACTTCAAATGGAATAACTACCTGTCCCGGTTCCACTGGCGCCACCTGGACCTGATGGATGTCCTGTCGGGCTTCCAGCCGCGCGCTCGGGCAAGCCTCGATGAGATCGCCACGCTGCTCGGCTTCCCGGGCAAGCTCGGTATGAGTGGCGACAAGGTCTGGGACAAGTTCAAGGCTGGCGCAATCAACGAGATCCGCGACTACTGCGAGACCGACGTGCTGAATACCTTCCTCGTCTACCTGCGCTTCGAACACATGCGCGGCAATCTCGACGACAAGGCGCTCGAGCGCGAGTACGAACTGGTCCGGACGACCCTGAGAGCGGCGGGCAAGCCGCACCTGGACGAGTTCCTGGGCGCCTGGGGTGGCTAGACGAAAAAAACGCGGCCCGGAAGAGGGCACGATCGGCGCTACAACGCATGACGGGCGCGGCATCGTCGACGGCGAAGTCAAAAAGGACTTTGTGGCGGGCGCATTGTCGGGCGAACGAGTGCGCTACCAGCGACGGAAGATTCGCCGCAACTACGACGAAGCCGAGTTACTGGAGGTGCTGGAGCCATCCGGCGAGCGCATCGAGCCGAGATGCGACGCTTTCGGCCGGTGTGGCGGTTGTTCGCTTCAGCACATTGATCCGGGACAGCAAAGGGCCATCAAATTCCAGGCGCTGAAAGACAGCCTCGAGCGGATCGGACATGTCGAGCCCGCCGAGTGGCTCGAACCGATGACCGGGCCCGATTGGCACTACCGGCGTCGTGCACGGTTGGCCGTCAAGGACGTTCCGGCGAAGGGACGCGTGCTGGTCGGCTTCCGCGAGCGCCACGCGCCGTTCATCACGGACATGCACCGCTGCGAGGTCGTCGTAAAGCCGGTCGACGAGTTGCTGGACCCGCTGAGCGAGCTGATCGGCAACCTGTCGATCCGTGCCAGGTTGCCCCAGGTCGAGGTGGCCGCCGCCGACAACGCACTGGCGCTGGTATTCCGTGTGCTGGACCCGCCGTCGCCTGAGGACCGGCTGGCGTTCGAGCAATTCGCCGCGCAACACGAACTTCGTGTCTACCTGCAGGAGGGCGGGCTGGACAGTATCCGGCAGCTGGCGCCGTATGACGGTCCGCTGACCTATCGATTGAGTGATTTCGACGTCGATATTGCGTTTGAACCGGTCGACTTCGTCCAGATCAATGCCGAGATCAACGAGCGCATGGTCAGAAAGGCGATCGACTGGCTGGATGTGTCGGAGTCGGATCGAGTGCTGGATCTCTTCTGCGGCATCGGCAATTTTTCGCTACCGCTCGCGCGCCGCGCCGGGTCCGTGCTGGGCATCGAAGGCGAAGCATCGCTCGTCCAGCGCGCCAGAGACAATGCCGCGCGCAATGACATCGGCAATGCAGAGTTCGCCTGCGTCGACCTGGCGAAGATCGACGGCACCGAGTCATGGCTTTCAAAAGGATGCGATCGCTTGCTCCTGGACCCGGCGCGCTCGGGTGCGGCCGAGGTGGCGGAACGCATAGACAGGCTCTCCCCGGATCGCATCGTCTACGTGTCCTGTCATCCCGGCACGCTGGCTCGGGATGCTGGTATTCTCGTCAATCAGCACGGCTTCAAGTGCGAGGCGGCGGGAATCATCGATATGTTCCCGCACACATCGCATGTCGAATCTATAGCCATATTTTCTCAATAAAAACAATAATTAATAAGAATTAATTAAAGTGAAGTATAGGAAAAGACAGTGTCGCTGGGACCGGTAATGCTGGACGTCGAAGGTGTCGAACTGACGCCGGCCGACCGTGAACTGCTGATGGAGCCGGCCGTCGGTGGCGTCATTCTGTTCTCGCGTAACTTCGACAGCGTCGAGCAGATTACTGATCTCGTGGCGGCGATTCGCGCGCTCAGGTCCCCCGCATTGCTCGTCGCGGTCGACCATGAGGGCGGGCGTGTACAGCGCTTTCGCGAGGGCTTCTCCGTCATCCCGCCGATGCGGAACCTGGGGCGTTTGCACCGAAGTGACCCGGTCGAGGCGTTGGCATTGAGTCGAACCTGCGGCTGGATGATCGGGGCAGAGCTGCGCGCTGTCGGCATCGACCTCTGCTTCGCGCCGTGCCTCGACCTGGACTGGGGCGTCAGCGAAATTATCGGCGACCGGGCCTTCCACGGCCGGCCGGAAGAGGTTGCGGAATTGGCGGCTGCGTTCTGCCGGGGGCTGCGCTCAGCTGGCATGGCGGCGGTAGGCAAGCATTTCCCGGGTCATGGCGCCGTCGTTGCGGATTCTCATCTGAAACTGCCGGTGGATCGTCGGGAATACGGCGACCTGCTGGACGACATGCGACCCTACGAGCGGCTGAGCGGCAATGGCCTGCTAGCCGGCGTCATGACGGCGCATATCGTCTACCAGAATATCGACGCCCAGCCGGCGACCTTTTCCCGGCTTTGGCTGCAGCAGGAACTCCGCCAGCGCATCGGATTCACCGGCGCGATTTTCAGCGATGACCTGAGCATGCACGCGACGCGCGACTATGGCTCGATGGTCGACCGGTCCAGGCTAGCGCTCGATGCGGGCTGCGACATGCTGCTGATCTGCAACGACAGGCCCGCCGCGGAACGTGCCGTGGAGGCGCTCAATAACTACACGAATCCATTGTCGCTGGTTCGGCTCGCGCGCTTGCACGGCACCGGTGACTGGTTGTGGGAAGGTCTGCACGCGGATGAGGAGTGGCAGGATGCCACGGCCAGGCTGGAGCGCTGGCAGGCCACCCCACAGTTGACGCTGGACGCCTGAAACAGAAGCCCCGCCCGGGTCTTTTGTTAAATATGTGAACGGCTTCGCATCCGGTTGTGAACTCTGGAGCGTAAGCTTCTGTTTTCCGGCTAGTTTCTTTGTAGTTTCCTGGGCATGGATCGTCTGAGTAAACACCATCTGCTGCAGGTCCTCACGGACATCGGCGAACCCCTGTTAATTGTCAGTCTGGATAAACCCGACTGGCCGATTGTCTTTTCCAACGATGCCTTCGCCTCGATCGCCAAAGACGAGGCGACCTCCGAGTGCTTCGCAGACCTGATGGACCGGTTGCTGGGACGGGAGATGGCGATGGAGATCAGCGATGCACTCCGCGCCAGACGTGAGTCGAGCTTTGCCGTCGACTTCGTCGGCAGGGAATATATGCTGACCCTGAAACTGCCGACCGACGAGGATTCCGGCGATACCCGTTACGGGGCGGTCTCATTCCGGCGCGGCGGTTCGCAAGCTTCGGTTGCCGGCGCCGCGACGCAGCATTCGCTGCTGAAGTCGAAACGAACTTCGCAGGACCTCAAGCGCGACGACCTCATCACCGGATTACTCAACGAACTCGCTTTCCGCGAGCTCTTGAGCCATGACTGGGCGGTCGCCGAGCGTGAGCAGACCACGCTGTCAGTGGTGCTGTTTCAGCTCCAGGATTTTCCGGCCTACGTGCATACGTTTGGCCGGCATGCGTCTGATGCCTGCCTGCGGAAAGTCGGGCAGGCGATCCGACGCTGTCTGCGCCGCGCCAGTGACGTCGTGGCGCGCGTCGACGATGACAAGTTTGTTGTCCTGTCACACGCGTCTGAGGCATCAGGTGTGACGAGCTTCGCCGAGAGAATCGCCGATAATGTCCGCGAACTGGGCCTGCACCATCCAAAATCCAGTTCAGCGAGATTCGTTACGGTGGCCTTCGATATCGAGGTATCGACGCCCGCCAACGAGAATCGCAGCGCCGATGAGTTACTGGACGACCTGATCGCCGGCCACGTCGTCGAACACTGCGGCGTCGCTTGATTCTTCGTCTTCCTCGCTCTCTTCGGGCTCTTCGATTCGCGTCACCCTGGCGATGACACCGAACTTAGGGTGATCGAAGTAGCGCGTGTCACCGTTCTTGAAGATGCGGTCGTCTTCGATGGTGTAGTGGATGACGCCCGGAGTCCGGCTCGGCTGCCGGCCGAAGAACAATGGCCGGTTCGGTACGTCGACGGCGACGGGGACTGTCTCGACGTTGTCCAGCGTCAGGTCGACGGTCAGGTGCAGGAACCGACTCAGGTACAGCGTGAAGTTCCCGGACAGGTTGGGCGGGGGTTCCGCGAGCATCGACAGGTCCATCGTGATGCTGTCATTCCTGGGCAGCGCGGGCTGCGTCCAGGCGGCATGCAGTATCGGGTTGTAGACATCCAGCCGTTCCAGCTTATCGATGACGTCGGTCATTCCGAGCTCATCCACCGGCGTCAACGTGTAGTCAGGCAATAACGCGCCTTCCCGCTCTTCCGAGGCCAGCGCTCCCCTGTCGATGCGGTCGGGAGAGACAGGTTCCGGTTCTGGCAGTGTCTCAGGCACCTCGCCCTCGTCAGCCAGCGACCGGTTGCCGGCGAACGAGAAATCCACGACATCGGGTACAGGCTCGGGCGTGAACACCTCATTGCCAACCGATACGTCCTGCTCATAGACGAATACGATGACTTCGACGTTGTACTCGCGTGGCGCTTCCACGTCATCCTGCGCAAACGCCATGCTTCCCAGCAGGGCGGCGCAAGCCGCCATCGCTGTTCTGATCGATACTGTTCTAGCTGTCCGCATTATCCAACCTGAGTGTCCGCAACAGATCATTGACCGCGGCGAATCGCTTGTCGAGATCTTCGAACCGGCCCTTGAAGCTGAGCCTGTTCGATCCCTGGAGCCGATAGCGCCGACTGTCATTCTGCACCAATTTCACGAGAGCGACAGGGTCGATTCGCGCATCATCACCAAACGTCATATAACCACCTTCGTCGGCGACGTCGATCTTCTCGACGCCGATACTGGAAGCGTTGCGTTTCATCGAAGCGATTTGCATCAGGTTTTTAGCCTCGGCCGGCAGCAGTCCGAAACGATCGATGAGTTCGACCTGTAACTCTCTCAGCGCCGCATCGTCCTCACAGGAGGAGATGCGCTTGTACAGGATCAGGCGCAGGTGCACATCCGGCACGTAGTCTTCCGGCAGCAGCGCCGGTACGTGCAGATTGATCTCGACGCCTGCGTCAAGCGGCGCTTCGAGATCGACGTCCTCGCCGGAACGCAAGGACTCGATGGCTCGGCCGAGGAGTTCCGTGTACAGCGAGAAACCGATTTCCTGGATCTGGCCGCTTTGCTCATCGCCAAGCAGCTCGCCGGCGCCGCGGATCTCGAGGTCATGAGTGGCCAGCGTAAACCCGGAACCCAGGTCCTCCAGTGAGTCGATAGCCTCCAGGCGTTTGATCGCATCGGCCGTCATCGCGGCCTTGGGCGGCGCAATCATGTACGCATAGGCGCGATGGTGCGAGCGGCCAACGCGGCCACGCAGCTGGTGCAGCTGCGCGAGGCCGAAGCGGTCGGCCCGATTGATGATGATCGTGTTCGCCGTCGGGACGTCGATGCCGCTCTCGACGATCGTCGTGCAGAGCAGGACGTTAAAGCGTCGATGATAGAAATCGAGCATGACCTGCTCGAGATCGCGTTCAGGCATCTGGCCATGACCAATGCGGATCTCCGCCTCGGGAACGAGCTTCGCAATCTTCTGTTCGATCGACGCGATGTCTTCGACGCGATTGTGGATGAAGTAAACCTGGCCGCCGCGCTTGATCTCGCGCAGGCAGGCTTCGCGAATCAGCGTGTCGCTCCACTGTCCGACGAAGGTCTTGACGGACAGCCGTTCCGACGGCGGCGTCGTGATCAGCGACATCTCCCGTATTCCACCGAGCGCCATGTTCAGGGTCCGCGGAATCGGCGTCGCCGTTAACGTCAGGACGTCAATCTCGGCACGCAGCGAGCGAATGGCTTCCTTATGGCGAACGCCGAACCGATGCTCCTCGTCGATGATCACGAGCCCGACGTCTTTCAGGTCCCTGGTATGTTGCAACAGCCTGTGCGTGCCGATGACAACGTCGACCTTGCCGTTGCGCATACCTTCGACGATGCCCTTGATCTGCTTCGGCGACTGGAAGCGCGAAATGACCTCGGTGCGGACGGGCCAGTCCGCGAATCGATCCCTGAAGTTCTGGCCGTGTTGCTGCGCTAGCAGTGTCGTCGGCACGAGGACGGCGACCTGTTTGCCACCCATGACAGCGGCGAAAGTAGCGCGCAGAGCGACCTCTGTCTTGCCGAAGCCGACGTCCCCGCAGACGACCCGGTCCATCGGCTGATTGGCAGTAAGGTCGGACAGGACCTCGGTAATGGTCCTCGCCTGGTCTTCGGTTGGCTCGAACGGGAAGGCGTCTTCGAAGGCCCTGTAATCGGACTCCGACCAACGGAACGAGTGCCCGGGCCGCGCCGCGCGACGGGCGTAGACGTCGAGCAATTCCGCGGCGACGTCGCGAATCTTCTTGATGGCACGCTTGCGCGCCTTGGACCACTGGTCACTGCCGAGCCGGTGCAGTGGCGCATTCTCCGGCGATGCGCCCGTGTAGCGGGAGATCAGCTCCAGCGCGTGCACAGGGACGTAGAGTTTGTCACCGTCCGCGTACTCGAGGTGAAGGAACTCGGCTGCGATGCCGCCCGCTTCGAGCGTGACCAGGCCAAGGTAGCGACCGACGCCGTACTCGGCGTGAATGACGGGGGCGCCCTCCGCGAGGTCATCCAGCTGGCGGATGATGGTCTCAGGGTCACGATCCCTGCGCCGCCGCCGGGGCTTCGCGCGTTCGCCGAATAGCTGTTGCTCGCTGATGACGGCGAGGCCGGCCTCCGGCATCAATACACCGTGTTCCAGCGGCGCGATCGCAACGCCGATGCGTTCGGACGAGTCGGTGAACTGTTGCCAACTGTCAACGCGATGCAGGTCGAGGCCGCGCCCGTTCAGCAAGTCATAGACCTGCTCCCGGCGTCCGGCCGAGTCTGTCGTGAACAACACCCGCATGTCGGTCGATTGCAGAAAACTCATCAAGCCGGCAGCCGCATCTTCGTAGCGAGCCTCGATACGCAGCGCCGGCGGTTTCCTCGTCGCCAGATTCAGCGCGTTCCCGGCCAGCGATCGCGTCGAGTAGTCGATTCGTGCCAGCGACTCGATGGCGTCGGTCGTGTTATCGACCGACACGAAGGTCTCCTCGGGCGACAAGACGGGCCGTTCCGGATCGAGGCGGCACATCTCGTAGCGTTCCTCGATCTCGCTCCACGCGTCCTCGAGTGTCGCGCGCAGATCCTCCGGCGCGACGATCAACGTGTGCTCCGGCAGGTATTCGAGCAGCGACGCCGTCTCTTCGAAAAACAGCGACAGGTAATACTCGATGCCGCCGTGCGCGATACCGTCCGAGACTTCGCGATACACGCGTGACTTTCCGGGTTGACCTTCGAAACGCTCCCGGTAGCGATCCCGGAAGCTCGTGACCGACGCATCGTCGAGCGGCACTTCGCGGGCCGGCAGGACGTCGATGCGTTCGATCTTGTCCCCCGATATCTGTGTTTCCGGCGAAAAGTACCGCAGCGACTCGATTTCGTCGTCGAAAAAGTCGATGCGCACGGGTTGGTGGCCGCCCATCGGGAATACATCGATCAGCGAACCGCGTACGGCGAATTCGCCGTGCTCGACGACCTGGGATACTCGGGCGTACCCGGCATCGACCAGTGATTCGGTGAATCGCTGGCGGCTTATGGTCTGGCCGGCCCCGAGATTCAGGGTGCGGGCCCGAACGTATCGCTCTGGCGGCAGCCGCTGGAGAAGGGCGGGTGCGGCTACGATGACGACGCCGCGTTGCAGCTCCCCAAGTTCCGATAGCACCCGCAGCCTGCCAGAGATGATGTCCTGGTGCGGACTGAAGCTGTCCCAGGGCAGCGTCTCCCACTCGAGGAAATGCAGCACCGGCAGAGCGCCTTCCAGGAAGAAGTTGAGCTCCGCCTCCAACTGGTCCGCATGCCGCGGATCATCCGCGACGACCAGCACCGGACGCGATGCTCGCAGCACGACCTCGCTGATCGCAAGCGCGCAGCTTGCGCCCAGGAGTCGACCCCAGCGCTGGCGCTGGCGGTCTGTCGGCAAGACGCGATTGTCTGGTACGAGTAAGGCGGACACAGGCTAAAGCCGCGGCGGGAACGGCCCGCGATTATACACAGTCGCCGTACGGAAAAAGGCCCGGAACGCTATCGCGAACCGGGCCTTCTGGAATTGGCTGAATCAGCGCTTGACGACGGCGTGAATGACCTTGTCGTACTCGAAAAAGACGACGAAATTCTCATATTCCCAGCGAGAAATGGGGGGCTCGCCAACCGCAGCCTGTTTCGATTTCGGAGAGCCGAACTTGGCTTCGACCGACGCCCCGCTCATGCCGCGCGTTGGACGGGTTCCGTCGCCATCGGCGGATATGCCCTTCATTTGCAGTGTGTCTGCATGGGCGGCAGAGCCCAGCAGCAGTGCGAGAACAGCGATGAGACGCAGCTTTGTCATTGGTCTATCTCCACAATAGTGCCGTCGACTATACCACCCGGGGCAACGGCATAAACACGTACCTGACCGTTTTTTACGCCGAATTCGATGCCATCTCCCGGACCTGGTTCTCATTATTCAATATATCGACAAATGCCCAATCCTGGCGCTATTGGGCGTCGGCATCGTTTTAGCCGCGCCGGCTATGGTTTAATGCGCGCAATGATCAACCCCGTCGAACTGTTTGTTGGCCTGCGCTACCTGCGTGCCAAGCGTCGCACGCGTTTCGTGTCCTTCATAACCGGTGTGTCGATGCTCGGCATCGCCGTGGGCGTCGCCGCGCTGATTGTCATTCTGTCCGTCATGAATGGCTTCGAGGGTGAGCTTCGCGATCGCCTGCTAAGTATGTCGGCTCACGGGACGGTGTCGCGCGCCGAGGGTAACGTCGCGGATTGGTCTGAGGTCATGGACCTGATCGAGTCTGATCCACGGGTCCAGGCGGCGGCGCCGCTCGTCAGCCTCGAGGGCATGGTCCAGTCGGGGCGCGACCTGCAAGGCGTCCTGATCCAGGGTGTCGAACCGGCCTTCGAACAGCGGCTGTCCGGTGAGCTCATCAACATGATTGAAGGCAGTCTCGATTCGCTGCAGGCCGGGAGCCGAAGCATCATCCTTGGTCGCCTGATCGCCGAGCAGATCGGCGCTCGCATCGGCGACAACGTCCTGCTGCTGATACCGCGCCCGGCCGGCGACGGGACCGTCGAGCCCGTTCTCGAACGATTCGTCATGCGCGGCGCATTCGAGGTGGGACTGCAGGATCACGATGCGCAGCTGGTGCTGGTGCATGTCGCCGACGCCGCAGCCATCCTCGATCTCGGTTCGGCCGTCAACTCGGTTCGATTCCGGGCGTTCGACGTCATGCAGGCGCCGGCCGTGGCCGCCGATTTCGACCGGCAGAACGACGGGTTCGAAACTCGCGACTGGACGATTGAGAACGCGAGCTATTTCAGGGCCATCCGGATCGAGAAGATGATGATGTCGTTGATCCTGTCGCTGATCATCGGCGTTGCCGCGTTTAATATCGTCGCGAGTCTCGTCATGGTCGTGACGGACAAGACGAACGACATCGCCGTGCTTCGTACGCTGGGCATGGGGCCGGATGGCGTCGTCCGGGTGTTCTTCGTGCAGGGCGCTGTCATCGGCTGGGCCGGTGTCGTCGTTGGCGTCGCGCTCGGAATCGTACTCGCCATCTACGTGCCCGATATCGCGCCCTGGCTGGAAAACCTGTTCGGCTTCCAGATTATGCCCGGCGACGTCTACTACGTGACGCAGATTCCGTCGGAGATTGACTGGGGCCATGTCACGGCCATCGGTATCGCCGCATTCATCCTGACGTCCCTGGCGACGCTGTATCCGGCCCGTCGGGCGGCCCTGGTGAACCCGGCCGTCGCATTGAGGTACGAGTGAGCATGCGACGTTGGTATGAATTCTGGGTCGGTCGGCGCTATGTCCGCTCGAGAAGCAGCAATAGCTTTGTCTCGCTGATCTCCGCGATTTCGATGCTCGGTATCGCCATCGCCGTCATGGTGCTCATCGTCGTCTTGTCCGTCGTCAACGGATTCGAAAGAGAGTTAAAGGATCGACTGCTCGCCATGACGTCGCACGCGAGTATCGAAGGTGTGGA
>JAAUYH010030202.1_pt1 | contig 12753 bp, 7 predicted proteins | sample 7278061 | NCBI WGS metagenome assembly JAAUYH01 (sample SAMN14350203, study PRJNA611818) | marine sediment metagenome | isolation source: surface marine sediment (0.6m) | place: French Polynesia: Moorea | collected 2018-08
AAATGGATGACTGCGATCAACTGCAAGAGGGGTAATAACAGGAAATATTTGTTCTTCAAAATAATTGTTTAAATAATCCCTTTGCTGCTCGGATAGATCTATGTAGTCTAGGATATGTATCCCATGTTTTACTAGTTCGGGACGGAGTACTTGCTCAAAATGTTGGTTGTGTTGAGTAACTAAAGGACGTAGTGCAAAGCTAATTTCATCTAGTTGCTGTTGGGGAGTGCGCCCATCAAAAGTTAATTTGCTTACTTTTGCTTCTACCTGTTGCTTTAATGCAGCAACCCGCACCATAAAGAACTCATCTAGATTTGAACAAAATATTGCTAAAAACTTCAGACGCTCTAGGAGAGGAGTTCGTGGATCGCAAGCTTCGTGGAGTACCTTGCTATTAAATTCGAGCCAACTCAATTCCCGGTTGAGATAATATTTGGGATTGGTCAAATCTATTGGATTATTAATGTTCTGATTATCAAAGTTTTGATTATCAATGTTTTGATTATTAAGGTTCTTTTTTGACTTTGGCATGATTATCTGAGGGAAATTGGGTAATGGGCAATAGTGGGCACTAATTTAAGTCATTGACTAAATTTTTTGATTCCCTTGAAGAAAGTATTTTATATCTATATGGTTATGGTAATTGAAGTTGGACATGAAATTGTCCCTTCGCAAGATAATTAAACCAAACACTAGGTGAAAGGTTTTGATGCAAAGTAAAATTGCTGTTCTAAATTGCTTGAGATTTACCATTAATTACCAATTCGAATATCCCGATCTCTAATCCCCAAATCTCGATCTCTAATCCCCAAATATCAATTTTTCTTGCTTTCTTTCGTTGCTGTAGAAATAGGTAGTTGCAGATTCTGGTGGTAAACAAATTCGTTGCGAATTTCTATGTTGCGTTTGGGTAGCTGTCTTTGATTACTTAGGTTTTCCTGAGGAGAAATCTGTAATGTATATTTGCCAACAGGAACTCCATCAAGGCGATATAGACCAAATTTATCCGTAACGCCGGATAATACTCTTGCCCCAGAAGGATTTATTAATTCTATTCTAACTTGGGATATTGCTTTACCTGCGGTATCAGTAATTCGCCCCGCAACACCATATTCTATTCTCGTTGGAAAATTAAGCCGGGTTACCGCAGAACTAGCAACTTCAGCTACCATACTAGTCTTTGGAACTGCTATTTCTATTGGTAGCTCTTCTGTTTCTAATTCCACCACATGTAGACCTACTTTTAAATTCCCAATAAAGAAATTGCCATCCTTGTTAGTTTTTGAACTACCGACCAAATTATTATATTTGTCATAAACCCTAACAATAGAGCCCTCTAAATCCCAATTTTTCTTTTTATCTTCTATTATTAATTTTCCAGCGATCGCGCCTCGCTCTTTACCAATTCCACTAGCTCTTGCTGGTGCAACTTTACCACCTGCAAAGGATAGATCCGAGATCAATGACACAGACAAGCTACCGTCATCTAAACCACCAAAACCATTCCTAGCCCTCGAAGGAATTCCTTGATAATCAAGTCTTGCAAATAAACCGGGAAGTACTTGCATGCTTGCACCTACCAATGGTCCGAATTCACCATCGCTGTAAGCTAGTCCCAAATTCCAACTGAGTTGTTGTAAACTTCTGGGGGAACGACCAAAATTGACTGAGTAACGGGGAGCTAAACCTTGACCGAATTCGCTTCCCAGAGATACTTGGTAATTACGATTTAAATCGTATCTTAAATTGGAAATGTAGGCATCACCATAGGTATTAAAAGATAATCTTGTGGAGTTACTCGGTCTAAAGAAAGCGTTGAATAAATAATCTCCATTGATATCTGGTCTACCGTTTAAAGAGAGAGTCGAAAAAGGTCTAGCAAAAAAAGTTGGCAAAATATAATCTGCTGAGCTACCTCCATCTTGACGACTGCGACCAATTACACCCAGGCTGAATTTATTACTAAAGCGATATTTTGCTTCCAAGCTGTGGTTAAAGCGTTCTCCGGTACTGTTAATACGATATCCTTCAGGTAAAGACTGGGAATTTGCATTGATTTCCAGCTTATCAAATTCCATATCCAAGTCCGCAGCATAACCAAGTTCGCCACGGGAACTACCCACACTAGCAGATAAAATGATTGGATTGGCTAAACGCCACACCAAACCAGCTTGTCCCTGTAAAGCATCAGGAACTGCTTGCAAGGAACCCTCAAGAGTCAGATTATTAGTAAGACCTTGGCGTAATTGATAAAAACCAACTGGTTTTCCTTCATCAGAAGAGGTGTAATCATCAAATAAACTATCTTGAACCAGGTTACCGTTAAATCCTAAACCTGCTAGTTGGACATTACCTCCGGATGGTAACAACAGGTCAGAAGCATTCAACCTAACGGAACGAATATCTCTAGGTACACGTAAATCATTGCGATCAAAGATTGCAATTTCAATTTCTTTACTTTGACCCACAGGTAATCTAACATCAAGAAATTCATATCGCCCGTCAAACCCTACTTGCTGTTGGGCTATGGGAATACCCCCAACTCTCAATTGGACAAAACTAGCTGGTGGGGCTTGACCGCGAAAGGTTTGTACTGGTCGAGAACGTCTAGGTACGAGTTCGTTAGCATTATAACTTGGATTAAATCTATCTTCAGGGAGATTACTATAACCAAGTTGAAACCCAGTAAGACCAACTCCATTAAGGAGAGGGTGCAAACCTACTCTTTGTTTACCTACCTGATAACGAAATCGACCGTCACGTTTGTAGAAAAAATATTCGGAAATATTTGGCTGATTCTCAAAGTTATTATCTAGACGTAAACGGAAAGCACCGCCGAAAATTCTACCACCCAATTGGCTCGAACTACGTAGGAGAGTATCTCCCCTGCTATTATAAAAATTAAATTCTTGCTTCAAACTAGAAATTCCGCTTCTAGGAGCCAAAAAATCAGGTTTTAAATCTATTCCTTCTCGTCTTCTTTGTTGAGAACCTCCACGCCAAGGTAAATCTGCTAGTAGACTTAAATCGGCAGTGTTTAATTCTAAATCTATCTTGAGCTTTTCTTTGAGAACTTCTTTACTAACGTAAATAATGCCATTAATCTGTTTGAATAATTCAGGCTCAATATCTACAATTCCCAAAGGACTTTGAACCTGAAAATTATCATTATTTACTTCAACAGTAAATTCAGCAATCTCAGCAAAGCTTTCTAAAGGTATCAGTAAAGTATTATCTAACTGTAGAATATCTAAAGTACCGACTTCCCGACCATTAATTATTATTCCAACTAAAAAAGGTTCTCCGGGTCTTTGTGCTAGTTGAAGTGAAGATTTTTGATAATTTTGAGTGTTCTCATTATCCCGTAGTGCTTCCTGCTTTTGATTCGTTAGTCTTCGAGCAAGACTATCGGTAGTCTTTTTTGGATTATTGGTATTATTCTCAGAGTTAGTTTCAGTTTTTAGGTTATTATTCGGCTTTTTATTTGTTGATATATTTCCTTGAGAAGAAGCAATTTCAACGGAGCTTTTACCGTCGTTACCTAATTTTATTGCTTCGCTATTTGATTGCTGTAAAGAAGTAGATATAGCAGTAACAATTAACTCTTGAACTATTGATATAAATTTAACAGCATTAAATTTAGTATTTCTAGAAATTTTTGTACTATTAAGATTATATTTATGTTGCTCTAACTTTTTGGCACTATTAATTTCTTCAGTATTAGCATCTTTTGAGTTTGGAACTTTACCAATTTTTAAATCACTAATAATGATTGGTTTTTTAAGGGATGGTTCTTTGATGGTTTGTGATTCAAGGTCAACTGCACTATTATTATTAGTTATATTATCAATAGAAGCATATAAAGAAACGCTGATAATTTCTTGAACAGCAGTAATAATTTTCCCCACTACATTTTTTTGCGCAGCCTTTTGAATTGCTAATTCTATTTCAGAATCATGTTTTTTTGGAAATGTATCTTTCTGAGAATTATTTTGGGTATTTATATTTTGGGGAGTTATATGTTGAGGATTTATATTATGATTTTTTTCTTGTAATAATCTATTAGTAGCTGATGAATAATTTAGTTTAATGGTATTGTCAACATTTTTAATCAAAGATTTTTTAACTGCAAAACCTTTTGATTCCTCAGACTTTTGCAGCTTTTGAGCGACTAGATATTTGTTCGCAGACACCTTATCAGATGTCATCATTAGAATAATTGCTGGGGGTGTAGGTGGTAAAGCTGGGTAGAGCATATCTAAGTAATAAAATTCAAATAACTAGCCAAAATATCCAGCTGTGAACTCTAATTAAAAGAAGTTAAAAATAGCTTGTATGATTTTGCAATTTTGCAATTTTTTAAATCTTCGACTTTTCAAATTTTTAGAGTACAAGTATCTTTAAGTCTTCTTATAAACAGAATCAAAACTTTTCATTTACGGACTTAGAAGTATTAGATAAAGGCGGAACAATAAAAGGAATTCCCTTATCAATGAGAGTTCCACTTAAGTCACCATTAATATCCAAAATGTATTTACCTGGGGATAAATTTTTCGCTATTGGAAGTATCTGTTGACGACGATTTGCAGGTAAAACAGGCTTGATTTTAATTTTTCCTGCAGCTAACACATTAGCTGGCAATTTTATTTTTGGTTTATCTAAACCTGGTATATTTTTAGTTGCTTCTGCACCTGGGTATTTAGCCGCTTCCCAGATTGCATATTGTCCATTCATCCGGACATGGGCATTTCCTTTACTGGAAATATCAAAAGCCGCTGTTATCAAACCATTAGATTTAGTATCTATATTTACAGAATTAAGAACACCTACTCTTTTTACTTCACCAGAATAAGCATAAATAACTACCCCCATACTAGCAACAGTAATTAGAGAGTTTTGATCGGGATTTTTATTTTTTCGTGGAATTTCTTCAAGGTTGATGATTGCTCGATGTTCTCCAGGAGCTAGCTTAACTTTGGGACGAATAGCAAAGCGAATTGTTTGTTCACCACCAGGAGGAATAGTAAATCGAGAGGGGGTAAAAATAATAGCTTGGTCTAAAGTCTGCTCGGTGGATTCTATTTCTTTTAATTTACTATTTTCGTCCAGATTCCAGGAGCGGATATTAGCCTTCATTTGTACTGGCTGATCGTCAAAATTTTTAATTTTGAGGGAGTGAGAACGTTTTTTACCACCAATGGGGATTTCAAAGCGAGGGGGGCTAATACTAACCTCAATTCCATCTACACTCTCGATCCCAAGTGTTAAAAGTGCAATTAGACTTAAACCAATACTTTTTAATTTATGTAACATTTCAACCTTTATACTCTTTACGGATCGAAAAAAATATTTTAGGGATACCTTTTACAAACAACTACTATCGTTGCGTTTGACGCATACTGATATTTGTCCTTGATAACTACCTGCATTCCCAGTTTTAAATGCATCGCCAAACAGCAGGCGTACGCCTCCTTCTACTACAGTTGTGCTGGTATTAGGGTCGCTGGATACTTCCCTGATATCCAAGGGTTCCAGCGTCACATTCAGAAAGGGATTGCCATTTTCATTAGAGGTTGTAATTGTGTATTGGGCTACTAGGTCAGGTACATCTTCAGTTGGAACTCGCATTCGCCAAAGTTGTGGTAGCTCGCGGGAAATTACTTCATTAAATGAGGGAGCTGCGAGTAACTGTTCTTGAGTGCTTGCAGTTCCGCTCTGGCTTGGTAAAATATCTTGCGACCTTAAAGGAGAAATATTTACAGGTTCGGAGCTAAAAGATAATTCATAATCACTGCTAGGATCGGGTGGTGGTGACGTTTGTGCCATAACTTGCAATTGAGGTATGACTAAAAGTGCCATAACCATCACCCAGTAGTGTTTCAAGTTGAGTTGGCAACTCATGGTATTTAAAATTTATGTTGCAGATATTTCTTTGAAAGTAGTGTTGGGAAGGGAAAATAATATTGTGTTTGGATTAGTATTGTGTCCGTATTAAATATTTGTCATTAAGTTTTCCTCGTTCTCAACTCTGTTCGAGGGAATTTGTAGAGTCTTCTGATTACTTTGAGTTTTCTTTTTACAGGAATAATCTTATTTGGATTTTGCCGGAAGCAGGCGATACGCCTGCACCCGAATAATTTGTACCCAAATAATTTGTAATTATATCTGGATTAGAGTTGTGCTTCTGCTTTCACTCTAACCACACCTCCGTTATATGTTCCAGTAGCAGTAGCATTTGTTAGATTGAATGTAAAGTTAGCACCACCAACTAAAGGTTGAGTTGCCGTTGGCTGTCCATTAGGTTCAGTAGCTGTAACCTCAGTAATTATTGCAGTAGATACACCATCTGTAGTGTTTGTTAATGTATCTTGAGTTGCTTCAATACTTACATTTACTTCTGTACCGCTATTAGCCCAAACAGCGTAAAGTTCTTTAACTTGTTTTTGTACTGCTAATAATTCACTTCCATCAGTGAGGGATGGTCTTGGGGTCACAGTAAGGCTAGTATTACCATCTGTTGTGGGATTTGTATCGAAATCTTTATCGTTTGCTCCTAAGTCTCCTTGAGTAATATCTAAACTGATATTCTCAAAAGTCCGCAAGAACATTGTTGGTTGAATAGTGATTTCAACATTGACCTCTTGCTCTACTGCATTTGCAGGTACACCTGCAATAATGCTACCAACTGCACTTAAGCTAGCAGCAATAATGGCTAAAAATTTGGTTTTCATTAAAATTGTCCTTCAGTTTTGTGGTGTAAATGTTGGAAGTTTAATTAACTCTCTTTTTCCCAATCTTCAAAACTAATTGGATTATGCTAATTAATTTTTGTTTTTAGATTCCCTGGTAATCCCGAGAGTCGAGGGTCGAATTATTCTTGCAAATATGAGATTTCTTACAATTTTAAATTTCTAAATAGGTATATCACCCCCTTAATCAATTAAACTAAATACTTTAACGTTTATCTCATAATAAGCCGCAAAAAATTACTTATGATTCATAACATTCAATATTGATGTGGAGTTATTATTGATGATGTAATTTATATTTTTGCAATTTGCGACCAATACATGTTTATGGGGCGTTTAACCGCAAATATTAGCCTTAAAAGAATGAGATAAACTAAATATATATATGAGTAAATTATGAATAAATATAGTATTAGTTCTGTATGAAATAACTTTTGATTCAATAAAATATATTTGAATTTTTTGTTGAGTAATAAATGCAACAATTAAGGTGGAAAAGTTAAATTTTCGGATTAAAATCTATATCTCCACATATAAATGATGCAATCGAAATGCAAATATAAATTCATAATTAAGCACTATTATGAATTTAATTAAAAACCAAGATAAAAAGTGTCAAAAAAATACATATACTATTGTTTTGTAACAAGTCTCCTTTCCTGTGGAGTTACATAAAGAATTTAACCTCTGTGACTAAAAGATTACTTCAGTAATAATATGGAATTATTAGTTAACTAAATTGAAAAATAATTAGTATTAATACTTAAGTAAACATCTAGGTTTATATGTCCCTATGTAGATAACACTTATCTTATTAGACCCAAAAGGCATATTCAATAATTTTGAGATAATGATTTTTCCATTTATATTGAGCGATCTACCAGTAAAAATACCAAGCCCTCCAAGAATATGTTCCAAGCAACTCGGCGTCGTCTAGCACTTTGGTATACTGCTATTACAGCAGTACTTCTATTACTTTTTGCTAGTGGTGTTTATTTGTATGTTCGCTCGACTTTAATAGAACGAATCGATGACACTTTAAATCATGTAGTCGAAGTAGTAGAGCGATCGCTAGTTATAGAGTCAGTAAGTCTAGGCAATAGTAAATATAATAAATTACGTGTTAACCCTGAAGCCAGCTTTCGCAATAATGCTGAGTCAGTGGAAGACGACCGCATCGATTTGGAGTGGTTTAGTCCTAATGGTAAATTACTTTGGTCTACTTTCTCGGAAGCTTTGGATGTTCCAATTCATGCGAATCGTGATGGTGAAACGGTTCGCATAATTAGATCTAATAACAGTTCAGATTGTAGTGATATTTCAGTAGACTGTAACTATAGTATTTTACTTCGCCAAGTAACTGAAAGAGTAGAAATAGGAAGGCAAGTTTTAGGTTATTTACGTGTTAGTCATCCTTGGTTTGAAGTAACTAAACCCAGTCATCAACTAATATTTGATTTAGCTGGAGGTAGTGCTTTGATGTTACTTTCTGTTGCTGCTAGTGGTTGGTTTTTGGCTGGAAAAGCAATGGAACCGGTGGGAGAATCATATCAACGTCTCAAGCAGTTTACTGCTGATGCTTCCCACGAATTAAGAAGTCCGATCACTCTAATTCAAACTAATGTTCAAGTCGCACTTACAGATTTAGATTTAACAGAATCAGATGACTTGGTAGATCGAAATTATCGCCAACAACTAAAAGTTATCGAAAGACTGACAAAAAGATTGGGAAAATTAGTTAATGATTTGTTATTTCTTGCGAGACAAGATAGCGGTATCAATAAAAATACTTTTTCTTTTTGTCCCTTGGATGTATTATTAATTGAATTAGTTGAAGAACAACAACTATTAGCAGCAGAAAAAAATATTTCTTTGACTTTGGAGTTGATCGAACCTCCCATTAGTGAAAATGATTCTGAATTACCGGATGATTGGTTCTCTTTGAGGGCTAATTCGGAACAATTAGTGCGGCTATTTACTAATTTAATTAGCAATGCTTTGCAATATACTGATAGTACAGGAAAAGTCCAAGTAGAGCTAATGCGCCTAGAGTCGAACCATCGAGTATCTGGATTGCGTGATCGTTATCCTCAATTGCAAGTTAAAGTTAGTGATAATGGAGTAGGTATTCCTCCAGAAGCTCTACCGAGATTATTTAATCGTTTTTATCGGGTAGACCCAGCACGCGTTCATCGCTCGAGTAATAAACAAATTGGGGCTGATACAGGTTCGGGATTAGGGTTAGCGATCGCCCAAGCGATTGTGGAGTATCATCACGGTCAAATTCAAGTTGAAAGTACTGTGAATCAGGGTACAACCTTTACTGTTTATTTACCGATAATTCCCGAATCTTGATATTTAAGTGTTCAGAGACATCCTATTAAAATGTCTGTCTCTAAACCTCTGAAAATTAATGAAATCACTCAAGGCTATTAGCTTCAGTTTTAAGCAGTTTCGTAAAACTTACGCTTGGAAATATGTAAATTTTAACCTTGTTAAGACGTAAGTTGCGTACTAAAATTTTGAGTCCAATAGTCTGTATAGTTGACATGACCAGTGTCATTTTCTAAGTGGTAGTAACCAATTCCTATTTCCTTGTAATAGGGATTAAGAATATTTCGACGATGTCCGGGACTATTCATCCAGGCTGCAACAACAGCTTCAGGTGTAGAATATCCTGCAGCAATATTTTCTCCAATGTAGGGATATAGATAGTCTTGTGCTTCTGCTCGTTCAACAGCAGAAGAACCATTGGGACTTTTATGACTAAAAAAGTCATTAGTAGCCATATCCAAACTATGATTTTGAGAAATTTGACTCAATTTTGTACCCAAAAGTAATGGCTCTAAGCCAAATTTAGTACGTTCTTGATTTGTTAGTTTTAAAACTTCTTGGATAAATTCGTCATTACCACCAGTAGGTATTGGAGTCTGTGGAATAGGAGTTTCTAACGGAGTAAGTTCCGATCTATTGGGTGTTGCAGATAAGCTCAAATTGTAATGTGTAGAGTCACCTTCAGGCTCGAGATAAACCTCTATATAAAAAGTACCAGCATCTAAATTATTAATGATGAGTGATTCCTCCATCGTTCCTGGATTATTCATTCCAGCAACAATTTCACCACTAGCATTAAGCAAGTTTACACCTGCATTATGTTTTAAACCGTTAAGTGTCAGATTGAACTCATTACTTGTTTCTTCTAAGGTGAATTTATAGATATCTTTCCTATCATTATTACTAACAGCCTCTCTCCATGTAACTAAATTGTAACTGAGAAAAATATGGCGGGAACTCTCAATAGTATTTCCTGCAGCATCTTCAGAAATATAGTTACTAGCCATACGACCTTCGGTCAAGCCATCAGTAATAAAGTGTTCGTAGGCTGTTTGATAGTTTAAATTATCTCTTCTAAAGTCAGAATTGAAGGTTAAATAGGGTTGCACATCAAATGATTCCGATGAAGCTCGACCTTCACTCAAACCATACATCCGAAAATGTTCTAAAAGTTGCTGGTTAGTAAGATCTGCATTTGCTAATTCTGGGTTATTATGGCGGTAAAAATTAGGGTCAAATGCAACTGAAAATCTACGTCCTTCATCCAAGCCAGAAATCACAAAATGTTGTAGTAACGCTGATTTATCATTACCAAACTCTGTTAATAAATCCGGATTATCGGCTAAATAATAATTAACATCAAAAAATTGAGAAAATCTCCTTCCTTCTGCAACACCGTAATTTTGCAGATGTTGAAATAATTGTTCGTTACTAAAAAAAGTTAAATCATTATTATTTTGGCGATAAAAATTCAAATCCCATAATTCAGAAAATTGACGCCCTTCTGAAATTCCGTAGTTTTGCAAATGTTCAAAAGTATCTTTATTGCTAAGGTGACTCAAGTCACTGTTGCTAGCTCGATAAAAGTCTAAATTTACTAAAGGGGAGAAGGATAAACCTGCTTCTAAACCATGGTTTTGAAAGTGAGACCATAGGTCACTATCACTCAAACTTTCTAAGTTTGGGTTAGCAGAGCGATAAAAACTCGCATCAAAAATATTGACAGGCATAGGTTAATAGGGAACACAAATTACTGGATATTTTCTAGGTAGAGCACAGCCTATGCCACGTGGCTGAAATTAAAAGTTATTTTCCTTGGAAATCGAAATTAAATTATAGTTTATATTTTTTAAATCGTCATTATAAGGAAGTGTTATTAGGTTAATTCTTACATAATTATGCAATGATAGCTATTTAAGCTCCTACATCAAATTAAGAGTTAACTAAGAATTCTTATTGAATTGACTTTTTTGAATTTAACCAGAAATATTTAATATTCAAAATTAACAATAGATAAATGTAGTGATGTTCTTGTTAGGACTTACGCAACTGGCATATTTTTCCTGTAGGGTGTGTGACGCTGTAAAAATACCTGAACGTAAGAATCAGACTTATAGCGTCACGCACCAACCACCAATTGTGATACTTGCGTAAGTCCTGCTTGTATCAAATAATGCATTTATAGAAATAGAGACGCAGTAACGCGTCTCTAGAACCAGTAATAAAAATAAACTGTTAATCAACGTTTACTAATACGGGTAATCTTGTCGAGTAACAATAACTCTTCTCTAGTATCTTCTAAACTTTTTGCAAGTAAAATGGCTCTTTCGTAAAAATTGCGAGCTGTAGGATATTGACCCATTTGCTCGTACAGTTTGGCGTAAGACTCAAATGATTTCAACTCTTCCCGAACATTGTTGAGTTTTTTCGCTATATTCAAACGTCTTTCGAGCAACTCAAAAGCCCGGTCATAACGCTTCACAGAACTGTGAGCAGTTATTAGTCCATCCATCGCACGTAATTCATTTGAGCGATCGCCAATAGTTTTTGCAATTCGTAGTGCTGCACCATAAGTAGCAATGGTCTGTTGATAATTATCGACTAAGAGGTAAGCATCCCCTAAATGATTGAGGGTATTTGCTTCCCCTAGGTAGTCGCGAGCTTGACGGCGAAAATTTAATGCATTTTCGTAAAGCTCTATGGCTTGGTTATGATTTCCCAAACGAAAATTTGCTAAACCTACATTACTTAAAGACAGCCCTTGACCTTCAAGACTTTCAATATTACGAGCAATGTTGAGGGCTTCTATAAAAGTTTGAAGTGCGGGATTAACATCGCCTTTTTGCATCAATAAAGTACCGACGTTATTCAGTGCAAAAATTTGAGAGCGAAAGTCTTTGAGATCGCGAGCAATTGCTAAACGCCGGCGAATAGCATTTTCAGCTTGTTTGGAACGACCTAATTTTACATAGTTTTTGCCTAATAAATCGTAAACTAAACCTTGAGCTTTTATGTCTCCAGTAGAATGATAAATTTCTAAAGCTTGTAATAATAAATTTACTGCTGAGTCTAGTTTCCCTTGTTGTAATTCCCGTCGAGCTAAACTTACCTGTTGATCGCCTTCCTCGCGTAATTGAAATGAATTTTTTACATAGGGTGAACCATGAAGTTGTTCCGTTACTTCAGCAGCATTTACTGTCAAAGGAGCACAAAAAACACTCACAAGCAAAATCTTGCACGTCAATAGTATGGTCTTTGCCCAATTTTTTTGACCTTTACGGGGTAATTCTTGAAATTTATTATGCTTCCCAGTGCAAGAAAAGAGATATTTCCAAAACAGATATTTCAAAAAGGCATTTTTCATAAAATATTCCTACTTCATAAAATATTCCTACAATGATGCAGGTTTGAGTAATTGAAAAAAGTATTAAAAAAGTAATTGAAAGACGGTAGTTATAAAGAAGTAATTAAAAGAAATTAATTAAAAAATATTGAAAAAAAAATTGATTGAGTTTCACTGCTATTAGACACTAGAGTTTAAGTTTCGCTCAGGTAGATGTTGCGAATATCTAATGGTAATTTTTCTTCCAGTAAAGAGTATCCTTCTCGAAGTAAATTAGTTACTTCTGGTGGAGAAATTTCTTCTCCTTCTGCTTGTAAATAAGCAGCA
>JAAUYH010149135.1_pt1 | contig 12752 bp, 16 predicted proteins | sample 7278061 | NCBI WGS metagenome assembly JAAUYH01 (sample SAMN14350203, study PRJNA611818) | marine sediment metagenome | isolation source: surface marine sediment (0.6m) | place: French Polynesia: Moorea | collected 2018-08
GAATAACTTCCTTACCTAAGTAAAACTTTCTAGGATCTAGTTGTATTAATAGTACAGTCTTAGCCGTCGGGCGGACGGTAGTTGAGATCAGAAACTCAACTTAATTGCTTGCGGAGGGGAATCTGGACGGGGGCTCAGAGCTTGCTTTGAGTCTAGACAAACCCAATCTGAAAGAGACAAGAATCTCCCGTTAAACGCGAAGCGTTAGCGGGAGAGCGTCAAGCCTTCTCTCTTGGTACGCGACGCGAAGCTAGCGCTAAAGCATACCGCTCCGCATATCCTTTAGGGCGTTCACGGACTTGTCGAGCTCCGTGTCCTAAGTTAAACCGCACCGCTGCCCTCTGTTTTCTGCCTTATTTATTGAAAGATGGTACCTATTTTTGCCTTAGAGGGAATACTATAGGCTAGTTAAAAAATACTTGGATTACAAGACTAAAATTTAACGAGATACCCTGGCGAGGTTCTCTCCATTCGAGGGCAAGCGAGCGAATTCGATTAATTGTGATATTTCATACTTAAATTTACTAACAAAACTTTAATTTTTCTCAGTATTGATCAATTCCATAGCAATAACCGAAATAATTCCGTAAAAATGACCGAAATAATTGCGCAAGGTAAAGAAAATATTTTAGTTATAGATGATAAATTAGAAAGCCTGAGAATGCTTTCTGTCTTGTTAACTAGACACGGATATGAAGTACGTCAAGCAATTAATGGAAAATTAGGTCTTCAAGCAGCATTAACTGTTCCTCCAGACATTATTCTCTTAGATATTAATATGCCAGAGATGGATGGCTACCAAGCCTGTAAGGAATTAAAAGCCAATAAGATCACTTGCCAGATTCCAGTGATTTTTATTAGTGCTCTTGATGAAGTATTAGACATGGTTAAAGCATTCAATGTCGGTGGCAATGACTATATTAAGATACCTTTTCAAATAGAAGAAGTTTTAGTCAGAATTAAAAATCAATTAGCAATACGTCGTCTGCAAATACAGCTAGAAAAACAAAAACAAGAACTAGAAGTAAAAAATTGGCAACTACAAAGGCAAATACATTATCGTTCGATCGCGGAGAATGAAATGTTGATCCTTAATCAAAAACTTCAGATTTTAGCTAATATCGATAGTCTAACTCAAATTCCCAATCGTTATCGTTTTCAAGAGTTTTTTAATCGAGAATGGCTGCGCATGACTAGAGAAAAATCTCCTCTAGCAGTGATTTTGTGTGACATTGATTATTTTAAAAAATATAACGATAATTTTGGTCATCAAGCAGGAGATTATTGTTTACAAAAAGTGGCACAAGCAATTTCTAGTGTTGTTAAACGCCCCGCAGATTTAGTGGCTCGCTATGGAGGAGAAGAATTTGTCGTAATTCTACCTAATACAAAAGCATCGGGGGCATTAAAAGTAGCTGAAACTATTGGCCAAAATGTAGAAAAGCTCCAGATAAAACATTCTCAATCAAGTATTAGTAATTTTGTAACCCTTAGTTTAGGTGTTGCTTGTACTATTCCCAATAAGAAGAATAGTCAAGAACTATTACTGACTAGTGCTGACAAGGCACTTTACCAAGCAAAACAACAAGGTCGTAACCAAGCCGTCTTAAAATCAATATAGGTAATTTCTGAAGTTATTACTCAGAAAAAATTTAATGCTTTATTTTTTCAAAAATACGACCAATTTTGGCGATAAAAGGGTCAATTTCAATCCAAAGTAAATCCCCAACTTGTCTTTCTCCTAAATTAGTTAAACTCAGGGTGCTCGGATAAAGTTCAAAGCCCATTAGATCAGCGCTTAGTTCTTTGATTTGCAATAAAACTCCATCTAAACAAGCTTGATCTCCAACTGATAAGTATTTCATCAAAACATCTTCAAAAGATACTTTCATCATGGATTTTCCGTTGGATAACATTTCAAGAGAAATAACCTTGACTTGTCCAGAAGGAACCCCATAAAAAAAAGCTCCAGGGATTTCTTCTCCCAATCGCATTGCTCTTTCTAAATTGACTTTTCTTTGAGGGAGTAAAGTTGCAACTTTCTTGAGATTAGAAGCATAGAATTTTAAGAAACCAAAATTAGTGCGATCTTCCTTATCCAAAACTGTTAATACTTTCCCATCAATAGCAATATGCGATTTAATTTGAATTTCAGCGGCGAACTGTGGAGAGATTTGGATAATCAGTTCTGCTCCCGACTCAATGGGGTTAACTTGTTCAATAATTCCTGTCTCTTTAATATATCCAGTAAACATTTAATAATGTGTAATCGGTAATGAACAGTAGACAGTATTATTATGTATGCATAGTAGCAGTCATCGCGAAAATGCTAACTAATGGTGGAGTCGCTGAATATCAGTCAAGTCACGGAAGATGCGCTATCACAGCTTGGATGAGCTTTATCGGCAAGGCGATCGCGAAGAGCCAAGGCTCAGGCTCAGCAGAAGCTTTAGCAATTTTGCCCGTACTGCAAGAAATCTTATCTGAAGCTCAGCAAGCTTTAGCTCAAGTACAAACCAGACTGGAAGAAACTAGCGATACTTATCAAGCGATCGCGGAATCAGAAGCGAAGCGAATAGCCTTTGAAAGACTCAGACTTGAAAAACGGATCGCTGAAATTAGGCAACAATGCGGCGATAGTGAACAGGCACAAGAACTAATTAAGCTGGAAGAAGAAAATAGTGCGATCGCGGAATCCAATATTAATCGAGAAGCCTATAACCGCGATCTCAGCTACGAGCAGGAGCTACTCAACATTAACTCTGGAATTAAAAATCGAAAAGCAGAATTTACCCGTGCTGATGGTTTTGAATTAGAAGCAAATCAGATTCAAAGAGAAAACGCGATCGCATTCAAGAGTTATCAGCACCGATTCGTAATGCTTTTCAGCGCGAGGGCAATGGTGGCAGATTAGCGGTATTTACACCAGGAGAAGAGATTTTATCAATCAAAACTGGTGAAGCTGGCAGATATCAAGCTTTGAAGAGAGAATTTGGGATAAGTCCTTTAGAAAAAATCTTTGCTGGTAATTTCATGGATGGTGGAACGATTGAGGCTAATTTACTGGCTGGACTTGATTACAAGATGCCGACTATTAATGTAGCTGCGATCAAAGGTCGTGAAAGGGTTTCTCAATCAAGTACCACTCAAGTTTATAATCTGAGTTCCACATTTGTAACTCCTGATCTTGATAGCTTTAAGGCTTCTGAGTATCAGATTCAACAGGAACAATTAGAACAACTCAGAAGGATGAATAGCAGAAGGCAATAAACTGCGTTTACTTTGAAACTCGTAGTTTTTCCCTCTAGAAAAAACAACAGTTTTCAATCTAGACAGGGCTTAAGATCCTTTTTAACGAACAAGCTCAGCCGCGCGCGCACTGAGTTTGAAGTGAAACCGCTTGCCTTTTCCGCTTCGTTTGAAGCGTCGTGCTAGCCAGCGATTAGATCTGGATGTACTATCATTCAAGTTCCAGTGCTTGTTTATGAATGGAGTTTGGTGCCTGATGCCCAAACTCTTCAATGAAGCTTTTTAAAAGTTCATCCTTGTCAGGAAGTAAAGCGGTTTTTTGGAATATAGGGAAATCCTCATCCCAAAAGTCGCCGTTATCTCGGAGTTCAAACTTCGCGACAAGACGACGAAGCAGATTCGATTGTTTTTTTTTTTTTTGGCCTTCAATTTCTGTATATATTGGAAAGTTACCAACAAGAAATCCATCTTGGTAGTGCGGTCGCTCTGCTAACGGTGGACAGGCGCTCTGCAATCGTACCAGAACGATATGTTGGTCATGGTCAAACGTAATTGAACCAGTGGTGTGCGGCATCCCTACTACATAAAGGAAGCCATGCCGAGGATTCTCCTTAGATCCGCGCTGAAAGTTCATCGCGAATGTAGCTGCAACGCGTAGCGAGCTGGTTACATCAATTAGCGGGGTAGGCCAAAGTCCGTAGTGCTGGATTACAGCCCACTGAATCTCGCGAGTGTTGCCAAATCCACGTCTTCGTGGCAACTTAAAACGCAAATCCGTGCTATCGCAAAGTTTGTAGACTTGTTGACCGATATCCTCAAGCCTTCTCCAATATTCTTTCCGGTTATTAGAAGTTATCGAGACCATTTCAGAATCAAAACAATTCCAGCTATCCCGGAAAAGGGTGGGTAATAGATCCCAATCTTTTGTTTGACCCCTATAGTATAAGACGAGACGCTTATTCATCGTGGCGAGAAACGTGACGCGCTCGAAAAGCTGACGAAATGATGAAACCGGCCAAATTTCTCGATTAGCAGCGTTAAAATCGCTTCGGGTCGGTCTTAGGTCTGATGGATGAGTTTTGTCCCATTCTTCATATGATTTCTTACCATAGCTTTCGTCTAGCTTGTGCATATATAATCTCTACTTGTTGTGAGAATAATTGTTCTGGCTAACTATTTATTAGCCGTCTTACCTTAAGGCTTATAACTACAAACTATACGGAAACTTTCTAAATATCGGCCCTCTATAGAACAACTCTATAGAACAAATTAAAGAATTTTTCTTTATATTCACTCCATATATAATGATATCAAAAAACTTTCGGTATATTCTTCTCTGAATGCCAACTGACTAACTATAATCCATCGATTGCAACAAGTTAGTTAATGCGATCACACTCGCCCCTTATAGCTTAGCGTTATCCCTAATTATTCCGTCTGTAATCCATCCAATAACGGCATCAGTTTTAGTCCCACTAGTAGTTACGAACACATCCTGGCAATTCGGGGTGTTATCCATCACATCCTTCGCTTCTGCCAGAGTGGCGTTCTCGCGAACAACTCCGAAACTTGTTTCGGCGAGAATTTTCAATTGTGGGTCGTCATCCAACAAGTTTTGAACTGTGAGAGTATCTAAGTTAGGGAGAGGCTGTACTTTTCGTGCTTGGTCTGCAAGATACTTGTCTATAACACTGCGGTGAATCATTAACGACGGATGGTCTTCAATCGTCAATATTGGAATCCTCAATCCCTTATCAATTAGCTCAAGTTCATCCAAGAGTTCGGTTAATTTGAGATTATTCGCTGGCAATTTCTTGAAAAACATGTTCGACTTTCTGATCATTTTGTCTTTAACCAGAACTGCAGCAAGTATTTCTCTTACAGTCAACTGCTGAGACAGTTCGCTAACACTACGAGTGGCAGCTTCTAGATTTTCTTTGGAAAAATAATATGCCAACACAGTACCAACCCAACTCCCGAGAAGGGGCAAGACAGCAACCAATACCATTTGAGTGGTCTCGACTCGTTCATCTTTTTCCTCAGTATTAACAATCGCTAGTCCTGCAAGCAAACTGACCGCTGTAATTGATAGCGATACAATTCCAATAGCAAGCCAGTTCTGAATTTGATTATTTCCTGTCTTCGATTCTTTTGGTGTGTTGGGCATTTTTTTGCGCAAACTATTGAATTGTAAGAGGATTAAATTTCACAGACGGGGAACATAGGGAATTCAGTCTATTTAATTGATCAAGTCATTTTAACTCTTAACGAGCACTAAATTGAGTGTAGAGTTTGTTGATGTACGTATCTACATCCATATCGTATAATTCTAGATACTTGCTTTCCCAAATTGCACGCGTCACAGCGTCAAGATGCATTGCAACTGCCCAATGCCGCATTCTGTCTGACTTGATTTCATCGAAGAATGCTCGCATTGTCCAGTCATTAAGACTATATCCTAAAAACAGAAAGCTTGACTTTATTATCACAGGAGTAAGTTCGACGGGCAGTCTATTTACTATAGGCCCTTGAGAAAGATAGGTAATGTAACTATCCTCTGTGGCTACAAAGCTCCGAATACGGTCGATGTCGATGTTACTATTCTCGCTACGGTTTTCGATGTAGCTATAGCTAGTTGCGTCACCATGAAACTTCAAAATAACGGGCATATCGGGGTCTATGTCGACGTACTGGAGCGGACGATGTATAACTTTTCTCCAACCCTTTGTGGGGCAATAATGTAAGAACTTGCCTTGATTATCACCTATTCGGATATAAGACAAAACTTGAAATATCTCTCGTTTCATGCGAAATGCGTCTTCCATTTGGTGGTCATAGTTCGTCGTCATGATAATTAAAGGGGCGTCGGTTTTGCCATGTTTTCGGAGGAATTGCGGTAGGCTGGCAAGAAATTGATGAATAGCAGAGGGCCGGTAGCTCCTGCAGAACAACGAGAACAGCTCATCGTTGAGTTCATCTTCGCCATGAATGGTAGCTATATACTGCGTAACGCGTAGTAAGTCGTGGTTATCATCGGCAGGGTAGTTAAATCGATCTGCAAGAAACACTGAAAGCTCCTTGCCGTTTGGTAAATAGCCGGACTTTGGATCCCATTTCTGATTCCAATCGTAGTCTGGCGGGCGGGACGCTAAATTGACACCTGCACCGAGGAACGGTATCAGCTGACCGTGCGAGATCGCGCCGATTATTTTTGTGTAGTGAGACTTGTCAGGCTTTATAAAGACGTTCCTCTTGGCAAGTTTTCTGACTGCTTTATCTATCTGCTGAGCGGTTTCATCGTATTGATTGTCATGAAGATATAAGCAAGATATATCCGCAATTAAATTTAGAATATCAAATTCGTCAACTAAAACTGGAATAAGAGGCTTTCGTAATTCGCGAGCAGTATCTATCTTACTCAAAAAGAATTGGGAAGATTGCGATTGCTCCGTAATTAGAACGACAACACAATCAGATTTCTCAATAGCATCTCTTAAAACAGTACGCCACTCTTGACCAGGTATTAGTTCGTCAGTATCAATTGTGATTTGATGACCGAGATTTCGTAACCGTGAAGTAATTTCATTTGCTAAATGTCTATCCGTCGCACGATAAGAAATGTTTATATAAGAGCCATTGAATTTTTTTTAGTATTTAATGATCTCTAAACCAGAGATTATCATGGCAACCTCCTAAAGTATACAAAATTGGTAATTAGTTGATCCTAATGAAAACCTTAGAGCCGACATTTCAAAACGCTATCTCTAAGTATACTTCAGCAATAACATCAGCAATAAGCTGGTCTAACTTTCCCGCTTCAACATCGGTACGTATCCGCTTCTCAAAATCATCCTCTTCCTGCTCAAGCCAACCAAGAATTGCCTCCAGCTTTTCCTCTGGCTGTTGAGGAAGCAGTTTATTGATTGTTTCTAGTGTTTCTTGACGTGTCATAGCTGAATCTTAGCATAGGGGGAAGAGGTGGAGGTCTCAATAATTATTTAGAGGGGAACTTTCTAAATACCATACTAAATAAGTTTATAATCGGTTAATTATAAGGAATTCACTGCGCGCGATTTTTTGGTTGCTCATGATTTATCCACTTCATTTCCCGCTAACCAACTGCGGTTTTAATGGGAGTCTTCTTATGAGATTATGTAAGATATCAAGACATAATTTTTGATTAGATGAAGCCCCAATTTAAAACCAGACTTGCTTGGGACAAAGCACAAATACTGATGCAACCGGCATTAATTCGTATTTTAGATAATATTCGTAAGCAGTTAGAAATTTCTCAATGGAAGGGCACTTTTAAAGATGTAACTCATCCCATCCCTGGTTATCTTTTATGTTTGACCAAAGGGGATCGCTCTGTTGAAGTGGATATTTGGCAACTTTGTTATCAGGTTGTCAGCAATAACTATAATCCGACTTTTCAACATCTTTTTAGTGAAGACGATCAAAGTAGTTATGAATTGGAAATCGATGATCGTCTGTTAGATGAGACTGGCGAGATTGATTGGCATCTTATTGAAGCAAAAGCTCAACAATCTGTCAGACAAATCTTTAATCAGTTAACAGTAAACAGTTAGGAGTTAATAATTAATTATTAGCTTTAGGGCATGTTGCCTGAATTTGCTTCAAGCATTCATAGCACCCTTCCAAACTAATAATCTATTGACATACTCCTCTGCCTAAAGGCGAGAGGATTCTAGGATACTGGCGTAGATAGCAAACTGAGTTTGTCTAACATCTACTCTCCTACTGGAAAATGCCCTCACCAGTTGGATTTCTCCAAACAACCAGGATGGTTTTCTTTCTTTAGATCTGACAGGATTTGAAACCTGGATTTTACCCCTAGCGAATCATGTACCAATCAAACTGAACAGATTACTTTCTCAAGTGTTGCTTGAAGTTTTACCTGAAAAGCTTGTTTTCAGAACTCCATACCTCAACTCTGTTAGAGAAATTATAATTACTATCTCATGAATGTCTAGCAAGTTCAAATCGCCCTAAAGCGCAACAGATCTTCGGACGGATTTCCCTCCGCAGGATACTGTTGTAAGACGGGCGGGGCTTTAAACCCATGATCACAAGGGTAAAATACCGCATGAATTTTAGAGAGCCTATAGCTTATCGCCTATAGTTTATAGCTAAAAACTAAGAACTAATATAAACACAACTAATCCACACAAAGCGTAATGAATAATCAACAAGTGATGCTTTGCGATCGCTCTAATTGGGGATTGCTGCAAATAACAGGGGAAGATCGTTTAACTTATCTTCATAATCAAAGCACTAATGATTTTAAGTCTCTGAAGATAGGAGAGGGTTGTGAAACGGTATTTGTGACTTCTACTGCGAGAACTATCGATTTGGCAACTACTTATGTGACGGAGGATGCGGTATTAGTCATTGTTGCGCCTAATCGTCGTCAATATTTATTAGAGTGGCTAGATCGTTTTATTTTTCCTTTTGATAAAGTTGAAGTAACAGATATTTCCAAGAACTATGCTTTATTAACTCTAATTGGTTCTGATAGCGATCGCATATTGTCACAATTGGGAGTTAATCAGATACTAGAACTTGCTCCATACAATCATCAACTGATAAGGATTGATGGGGTTGAGGTTCGTATGGGAGTTGGCAGCGATCTGACGTTACCTGGTTACAATCTGGTCGTTCCCCGAGAGAAGAGGGAAATGATTTGTTCTTTAATCACTGCTCAACATGTCAAGAAAATCAGCGATCGAGAATGGGAACAATTAAGAATTTTACAAGGAAGACCAGCACCTGACAAAGAATTAACGGAAGATTATAATCCTTTAGAGGCAGGATTATGGCAAACTATTTCTTTTGAGAAAGGCTGTTATATTGGACAGGAAACTATTGCTCGCCTCAATACCTATAACGGAGTTAAACAAAGATTGTGGGGAGTAAAATTTTCTAACTCTGATCATCAAGCAATCACTGAGGATTCTTTGACTATGGGGACTCCTGTAATGGTCGAAGATAAAAAAGTAGGAGTACTAACAAGTTTTACTATCACTGAGCAAGAGCCATTTGGTTTAGCTTATGTCCGCACTAAAGCTGGTGGTGTTGGTTTATCTATTAAAATAGGAGAATTCTCAGGAGAGTTAGTAGATCTCCCTTTTCTCAATCACCCGCAACTAAGGAACGAGGAATAAGAAATAATTAAGGCGATTGCATTTTTCGATCTGGTTAGCTTTGTGCAATCGCCTTAATTTAAATTTTAATTAAATTTTAATTTGACACTATCTGCTTTATTTCTCCGTAACATTTGTCAGCTACTTACCTAAAAGACAAATAACATCTTAGAAACCTGAATATATTCGTTATTGTAAGCCTAACGATAACGCTTCTTACGACGAGCAATTGCTTTGCGCTTGCGTTTTTCAATCGGAGTTTCGTAGTGACGACGGCGTTTAATATCAGCAAAAATACCTGCTTTTGATACCTGGCGTTTAAAGCGACGTAATGCAGATTCTATATTCTCATTTTGTCCTACAACCACTTGGGTCATTAAATATCATCCTCCATTTTGTTTTGGTTTTATGAATATTTACACTAGAAGGTTAATTACTTGTTAAGTATATTTTAGAAAGCATTAACCATTATTCCACAATTTACCATCATACACTTATTTTTTCTCGAACTCAATATCTAGGGAATAGGGAACAGGGTAAACGTATCCTATTTTTTGAAAGGTATACGGAATAAGAATTGAAGTGATTAAGTCCTGTTATTAATGAATTGCTCAAATCCTTATTCGATCAGGGTTAGGAGATTTAGATGCCTTTGCTCTACCATAGGGAACAAGAACTATTTTATTGATTCAATGATTCATTGATCACTAATTACTTCTTGCTTAGGCGTATCAAACAAAACTGATTCCATATAGTATTCTGCCCAATCAGGACCAAAAGCTTTTTCTAAAACACGACGGGTTTTATCATTTTTTTGTTGTTTGTTGCAATAATATTTTTGCCCAGCTAAATATAGTTCTTTCTCTTCAGGAGATAAGGGTTTTGCGGCAACGGCTTGTTGACAATGAACTCGTAACATAATTTCTGTGTAGCGAAGAAATTCCTGTTCTTCCATTGCGCTATTGGGACGAATAAAAAGACAAAATTCTGAGAAAATATCTGCCCAGGAAGGAAGTTCTCTTGGCTGGGAAAACTTATTTTTAGGAAGTTCTCGAAGTTCTTGTTTATAGGTAGGAGAAAGTACTTTTTCTGGACTAGTAGGAGAAATATCTGCGATCGCTGCACTAATGCCTGCTTTTCCTGCTACGATATCGCAGCCGAACATTGGTAAGGGATATTCCGGACGAGGAAACATCACACAATGTAGAATATCTAGGTTATTGCCGATCTTCGCCAGTTCCAAATGCATTTTCCGAAATTCTCGCGTTTGATAGCAACGATTTTCGATGCGAAGTTTTTCACCTTCTAGTTTTCCCTCCACATAACCTAATCCTTCTGGGAGAGAATATTCGAATAAATGGAGATATTCTTCCCAACAACCTAAAATTAAATCAGCAAGTTGGCGAATTAAAGGATGCTGTTCTTGGCGTAGAGAAGGCAATGGTGAGGTTTCTAGCATTCGGAATCAAAAAAAAACACTTATTATTAAGTGACTCTAGGATATTGAGTCTACTCCTTTAACGATATACTGATACGAGACCTAATTTATAGACTTATTTTTTTTGTATATCTATAAAATAGTAAATTATCCTGTCTGGAGTATTGTAATATGTTTGGCCTAGGTTTTCCAGAGTTAGCAATTATTGCGATAGTTGCTCTGTTAGTATTCGGTCCTAAGAAAATCCCTGAAATCGGCGGGGCATTGGGGAAAACGCTACGGGGGTTTAAAGAAGAAATGAATGCTACTCAGGACGAAGATTCTAATCTTAAATAAAAAAGTTTTTTGTAAATAGTGAATATTTGAATAGATAGGTATAAATAAATTAAAAATAGGAATCTGGTATTTTTCCCTATCCCCCATCTCCTATCCCCTATCTAATTAAGTTTAGTTACTTAGCTGGAGTTTCCATGTCAACTTCTTATCAAGAAAAAATAACTGAACCTTTTGTCGATAAGCCAAGATTGCATCTTGAACATTTACTCGATACGAAAGTAACTAATGATGAAGGTCAAGATATAATTAACGGTCTTAATCAAACTCTAAAGACTCTTCCTCCAAGATATTTTTATGATGGTAAGGGTTCACAACTTTTTGAGAAAATTTGTGAGTTACCAGAATATTATCCGACTCGGACTGAAGCTAGTATCTTAAAAAAGTATGTGACTGATATTGCCGCGGTTACAGGAAAGGTAAAGCTGATCGAATTAGGTAGCGGTAGTTCTACTAAAACTAGATTATTGCTAGATGCTTACCAAGCTTTAGATTATCCTTTATCCTATGTTCCTATTGATGTTAGTGGTAGCATTCTCAAGGATAGTGCTTATAGTTTACTAAGAGATTATTCCAGTTTAAATATTAATGGGATAATCGGAACTTATGAACAAGCTTTAAGTCAGTTAAAGTTATCTACTCAAGAACCAAAATTAATTATATTTTTGGGAAGTACTATTGGTAATTTCAGCCATGTAGAATGTGATCGATTTATTAATTTGGTAACATCATCCCTGGCGATAGGCGATTACTTTTTATTGGGTATAGATCTGCAAAAACCAACAGAAATTTTAGAGGCTGCTTATAACGATAGTCAGGGTGTAACGGCTGATTTTAATTTGAATATGCTATGCCATCTTAATAAGCGTTTTCAAGGTAATTTCGAACTTAATTTATTTCAACACCAAGCGGTTTATAATAAGGCTGATTGCCAAATTGAAATGTATCTTACTAGTCAAGAGTCTCATCAAGCGACCCTCAAAGATTTGAATTTAGTGGTTGGTTTCGAGCAAGGAGAAAATATTCTTACAGAAATTTCTCGCAAATTTAAGATCTCGCAAATGCAAACATATTTGCACAATCAAGGATTAGAATTAATCCAGAGTTATACTGATGATCAAGAATGGTTTGGATTATTATTGTGCCAGAAAAGTTTTACTAGGGAATAGAAATTAAATAAGACCGGAAATTAGGCAGGTTGAGGTTTGGCAGTGTAATTCCATTTGGAAAGATCCTTATCAAACACAATCTTCATTGTTTGCTTAAATTCTTTGCTGACTTTGCGACCTGTTTCGTATACCTTGTCCAAAATAGTAGTAAATACTCTCAGCCCTGTCTTGGTCTTCGCCTTACTCATCAACTCTTGAACCTGCTCCACACTCGTCAGAATAACTCCCTGACAGGCCCGAGTAACATGAGGAAATAAGCGATGCTCAATCGGATTATACTTCGAGGTGTAGCGATTGTCTTGAATGTCAAGAGTTAATTTGTCCGCGAGCGCTAAAATGATATTCGCGATCGCGAAGCTCAAAGGTCACATTAAATCTGTTCAACTTCAAAGTTGAACA
>JAAUYH010064806.1_pt1 | contig 12751 bp, 16 predicted proteins | sample 7278061 | NCBI WGS metagenome assembly JAAUYH01 (sample SAMN14350203, study PRJNA611818) | marine sediment metagenome | isolation source: surface marine sediment (0.6m) | place: French Polynesia: Moorea | collected 2018-08
CATCACCGCCGAGCGCTGCCGCCCTTCGGGATATTTGGCGATCTGCCACTTGGCGAGTTTTGCATTCTCTGGCGTAAACGCAAAATCGCTCCACTTGGCGCGGACTTCGGTTTCGTCAGGGATATTGGGAGCTTCAGCCATCACTCACGCCTTCCTTCGGGAATAGTCCGATCGAAGAGATCTGATTGCCTTTCGCCAATGTTATGATGGTTAGATGCACGTTAAATTGAAATGCGTAACTGCAGTTCCATCCATCGGGAACACCCGTTGGACTGCAAATCTTCATACTCTTTCCAATTATTTCGTCCATTCCTTCACGGATCGCCTTGAGGCGATCCAAAGCAAAAGTACTGGTAACTGATTTTTCAAAATTAACCGATGCTTCTGGTTGTTCTAGCCATTCAACTTCTTCCGCCACGAGGTGCGACAGTTCTTCCCAATCCTTCTGCAAAAAAGCATTTTGAACCTGCTGGTGAATGGTGGAGGCATCCGACTTTGCCTCTGCTTGGACCGCAGTTCCAGAAAAGGCCAATGTCAAAGCCAACAATGCTGAAATGGCAAATCTCACCGGTCACACTCCCCGAACACCACGTCGATCGCGCCGAGAATGGCGGTCGCGTCGGGCAGCATGTGGCCCTTGGTCATGAAGTCCATTGCCTGCAGGTGCGAGAATGCGGTCGGGCGGATCTTGCAGCGATAGGGCTTGTTGCTGCCATCGCTGACCAGATAGACGCCGAACTCGCCCTTCGGGCTTTCGGTGGCGACATAGACTTCGCCGGCCGGAACGTGGAAGCCCTCGGTATAGAGCTTGAAGTGGTGGATCAGCGCTTCCATCGACGCCTTCATCTCACCGCGTTTGGGCGGAACCACCTTGCGGTCGGTCGAAGCCACCGGGCCATCGGGCATTTCGTTGAGGCACTGGCGCATGATGCGCGCGCTCTGGCGGACTTCCTCGATGCGGATCATGAAGCGGTCATAGCAGTCGCCCTTGGTGCCGACCGGAACTTCGAAATCCATCCTATCATAGACATCATAGGGCTGGGACTTGCGCAGGTCCCACGGAATGCCGCTGCCGCGGATCATCGGGCCGGAGAAGCCCCAGCGTACCGCATCTTCCTTGGACACAGTGGCGATATCGACATTGCGTTGCTTGAAGATGCGGTTGCCGACAACGAGGCTCATCGCGTCTTCGAAAAAGGCGGGGAACTCGTCGAGCCAGTCGGCAATGTCAGTCAGCAGCTTCAGCGGTACGTCCTGGTGCACGCCGCCGGGCCGGAACCAGGCGCTGTGCATGCGGGCACCGCTCGCACGCTCGAAAAATTCAAGGCACTGCTCGCGGATCTCGAAAATCCAGATGTTCGGCGTCATCGCGCCGACGTCCATCACGTGCGCGCCGATGTTCAGCATGTGATTGCAGATGCGGGTCAGCTCGGCGAACAGCACGCGCAGATACTGGCCGCGCAATGGAACTTCGAGGTCGAGCAGCTTCTCGATCGCGAGGACATAGCTATATTCCATCGCCAGCGGCGAGCAGTAGTCGAGCCGGTCGAAATAGGGCAGCGCCTGCAAATAGGTCTTGTGCTCGATCAGCTTCTCGGTGCCGCGGTGGAGCAGGCCGACATGCGGATCGACACGCTCGACAACCTCGCCGTCCAGCTCCATCACCATGCGCAGCACGCCGTGCGCCGCGGGATGCTGCGGACCAAAGTTGATCGTGTAATTCTGGATCTCGGTATCGCCGAGGGTCGGATCAGCCTCGTCAGTGATATGGTCCATTTCGTCGAGATAGTCGCTCATTTCGCGTCGCCCCCGTCTTCATCTTCGACCTTTTCATCGCCCGGCAGCACATATTCCGCACCTTCCCAGGGCGACATGAAATCAAAGCTGCGGAAATCCTGCGCCAGCTTCACCGGTTCGTAAACCACGCGCTTGTCTTCCTCGGAATAGCGCATCTCGACATAGCCGGTCAGCGGGAAATCCTTGCGGAAGGGATGGCCCTGGAAGCCATAGTCGGTCAGGATGCGGCGCAGGTCAGTATTGCCGTCGAACAATACGCCGTAGAGATCGAACACCTCGCGCTCGAGCCAGCCGGCAACTTCCCAGATATGGGTTACGCTCGGCACCGGCGTGTCCTCGTCAGTAGTAACCTTGATCCGGACGCGATGGTTCTTGGTCAAGCTGAGCAAATGATAGCAAATCTCGAACCGCTCTGTGCGATCCGGATAGTCGACGCCGGCAATCTCGACCAGCTGCTGATATTCATAATCGGCGCGCAGCTTTTCCAATACCTCGGGCAGCGCCTCGCGGCCGACTGTGATGCTGATCTCGCCATGCGCTTCGACCGTGTCGAGCACCGCCTCGCCCAGCGATTTTGCCAGTTCAGCTGCAACGCCTTCGTTGCTTGCATATGCGGGAGCGCTGTGACCCATATTACCGGTCGAACGTCCCGATCCGGCGGATCTTGCGCTGCAATTGCATCACGCCGTACAGCAATGCCTCTGCAGTCGGAGGGCAGCCAGGCACATAAATGTCGACCGGCACGATCCGGTCGCAGCCGCGCACGACACTATAGCTGTAGTGATAATAGCCGCCGCCATTGGCGCAGCTGCCCATCGAAATCACATATTTCGGATCGGACATCTGGTCATAGACCTTGCGCAGCGCCGGGGCCATCTTGTTGCACAGCGTACCCGCAACGATCATCACGTCCGACTGGCGCGGGGATGCGCGCGGCGCGACGCCGAACCGCTCCATGTCATAGCGCGGCATGTTGACGTGGATCATCTCGACCGCGCAGCAGGCGAGACCAAAGGTCATCCACCACAGGCTGCCGGTGCGGGCCCACTGGAACAAGTCTTCGGTCGAAGTGACAAGGAAGCCCTTGTCATTCACTTCCTGGTTCAGGTCCTTGAAAAAGGCGTCATCCGGCTGCTGGCCGGCGCGCATCGGCGTACCGTCGGCATTGAGGATTCCGGGAACAGTGGGCGTCGGTTCTACTCCCATTCCAGCGCTCCCATCTTCCATTCGTAGATGAAGCCGACGGTCAGGATGATCAAGAAGATCATCATCGAGGACCAACCGAGCCACGCCGTCTGGTCGAGAGATACCGCCCAAGGGAACAGGAACGCAGCCTCGAGGTCGAAAATAATAAACAGGATCGCGACAAGGTAGAAGCGCACGTCAAACTGGCTGCGGCTGTCTTCGAACGCGGGGAAGCCGCACTCATATTCCGACAGTTTTTCAGGATCCGGATTGTGGGTTCCGGTAAGGCGCGAAACGCCAATCGGAAGAAAAACAAATGCGGCTGAAAGACCTGCTGCCACGAAAAGAAACAGCATGATGGGCGCGTATTGCGTAAGATCGACCACTAAAGACTCGCTTCGCTTAAATCCGGGGCCGCTTTTAAGCACAGGCCAACAATGCTGCAAGGGCGAAATGGCCTAATTTTGCGCGGTTTTGCGAGGCGTTCTCAATAACGGCTACGCTGGCTCGTTCAGAGCAGCGACTTGGCCAGAACCTTGTGCAGCTTGCTGTGCAGCTTGTCGTTCGATGCGAGGATCTCTCGCGACCCGATCGGCTTGTCGCCGCCCGTATAATCCGTGACGATTCCGCCGGCCTCGCGGACCATCAATATGCCCGCCGCGACGTCCCAGACGTTGAGGCCCGATTCCCAGAAACCGTCGTAACGGCCAGCCGCCAGCCAGGCGAGGTCGAGCGTGGCCGCGCCGTTACGCCTGATGCCCGCGACCTGCGGCGCCAGCGCGCCAAAGATGCGCGACCATTCGCCGAGGTCGCCATGTCCCTTGAACGGAATGCCGGTCGCCAGCAGCGCTTCGGACAAGTCACGCCGCGCCGACACGCGCAGCCGGCGGTCGCCCAGCCAGGCGCCCTTGTCGAGTTCCGCCCACCAGGTCTGGTCGGTCAGTGGCTCGTAAATAAGCCCGCTGGTGACCTTGCCCCATTTCACGCCGTCAATTGCGCGTTCCTGCACCGCAATCGAAATCGCGAAATGCGGAATGCCGTGGAGGAAATTGGTGGTGCCGTCGAGCGGGTCAATGATCCAGCGGGGCTTGCCTTCCTCGCCTTCGATCATCCCGCCTTCCTCGAGCACGAAGCCCCAGCCGGGGCGCACTTTCTGCAGCTCGTCATAGAGCGTGCGTTCCGAACGCATGTCGGCCTTGGTCACGAAATCGGCCGGGCCTTTCTTGGAGACCTGCAAATGCTCGACCTCACCGAAATCACGGCGCAGCCGCGACCCCGCCTTGCGCGCGGCGCGTTCCATGACGGTAATCAAGGCGGAATGGGCTGGCATTTCTTTCTCTTCTCCCCTCCCGCCTGCGGGAGGGGCCGGGGGAGGGTCTATAGTTTCAGGTCTTCCGGGATGGCAAGTTAATCATGCCCTCCCCTAGCCCCTCCCGCGTGCGGGAGGGGAAATTTGGCTAAGCCTTCCCCACATATTCGCGGGCATAGACATCGACGACGATCCGCGTTCCAGCCTCGATATGCGGCGGCACCATGACCCGTACGCCATTGTCGAGCACGGCCGGTTTGTAGCTGGACGAAGCGGTCTGGCCCTTGACCACCGCATCGGCCTCGACAATCTCTGCTTCGACCTGTTCGGGCAATTGCACCGAAATCGGCTTTTCCTCGTAAAGCTCCAGCTTCACCTGCATGCCATCCTGCAGGAAGGCTACCGCCTCGCCTAGCAGGTCGGTCGGCAGGTTAATCTGGTCGTATGTTTCCTGGTCCATGAATACCAGCATGTCGCCGTCGGTGTAGAGATACTGGAAGTCCTTGGTGTCGAGCCTGACCTTTTCGACCGTATCGGCGCTGCGGAAGCGTACGTTGGTCTTGCGGCCGTCGACGAGGTTCTTCATCTCTACCTGCATGTAAGCCCCGCCCTTGCCCGGCTGGGTATGCTGGATCTTGGCGACCTTCCAAAGGCCGTTCTCATATTCCAATATGTTGCCGGGACGAATATCGACACCGCTGATTTTCATGGGGACTCTCGCTCGCTTCGAAGTTTGGATTGAGCGGGCCTCTAATGCGGCGGCAGGTTTTAGGCAAGCCCGGTCCGCATGGTGGGGAGATTGCCGGCGCAGAGGTCGATTTCATACAATACCCGCATAACCAGTCGCGCTATTTACGAGTCGTGACCCCGATACCATTCACCAAGGCCGGAACACGGCGTCCAGGCAGGAATGAAGGCAGCAAGCGCGCATTGGCTGCCGGGCTGTTCGGCTATACCAAACTTGACGGGAGGATGGGTTCATTCAAGCCCGTCGAAGGCTATTTGCGCGACATCGAACAAATGCCGCACTTCTCGCCGCCATCGCCGGAAAAATTCGTGGCGCGCTATCTGGCCTCCAATATTGGCACCTCGCGCAGTTCTTCCTGACCGGCTCAGCCGTCTTCCATTGCGTCCATGAATTGCCGCACGGCTTCGGCCGGGCCGTCGGGATAGTTCCACACTGCGCCGCTCACCGCGAGAAAATCCGCACCTGCTTCGACCAGCGGCCTACAATTGTCCGGCGTGATCCCGCCAATGGCAACGCAGGGTATCTCCATGATCGTCGACCACCATTGCAGGATGTCGATCCCCGGCCGATGGGTGGTTTCCTTGGTCTCGGTCGGAAAGAAAGCACCAAAGGCAACGTAATTGGCACCGCCCTCACCCGCTTCCATCGCGAGGTGGCGGCTGTCATGGCAAGTGATCCCGATCTGTGCCTGCATGCCGAGCTCTTCGCGGGCAATGGCGAGGTCCTCGTCCCGCTGGCCCAGATGCACGCCATCCGCCCTGACCCGCTTGGCCAGCGCGACATCGTCATTGACGATGAAAGCAACGTCAAACTCGTCACAAATGGCCTTCAGCGGTTCGGCGAGCCGCGCAGCTTCATGCTGGTCGACATCCTTTACCCGGAACTGGAACGCCGCAACCGGCCCGGCTTCCAGAGCCGCGCGGAGCTGGTCCGGAAAGCTTCCGCCTGTCGCGAGCGGCGAGATCAGGTAGAGCTGGCAGGGCGGGTTTTCACGCATGGCTCATTCCTAGGCCTATTTGACGACTGCCATCAAGAAGCCGTCCCATTTCTTTGCGCCGACCGTCTGGATCGCCGTGGCGTCGACTTTTTCATTATGGCTGATCGCTTCATATAATGCCCTCGTGCCCGGGACCTTGGGATCGGCGCTATCGGGGTCGAGAACTTCACCTTCCCTGACGACATTGTCGAAGATGATCAGCGTTCCCGGGCGGGACAAGCGAATGGCATGTTCGAGATAGGCCGCGTAACCCTGCTTGTCTGCATCAACAAAGACCAGGTCGAATGGCGGGCCTTCCATGGCCGCGAGTGACGCGCCGGCGTCGCCGACCAGTATATCGACCCGTTCGGAAAGGCCGGCCTGTTCAATATTGGAGCGCGCAACTTCGGCATAGGCAGGATCGAGTTCCAGCGTGACCAGCTTTCCGCCCGCCGGCAGGGCCTGTGCCAGACAGATTGCCGAGTAGCCGCCAAGCGTCCCGATTTCCAAAATACGCTGCGCCCGCGATGATTGCGCCAGGATCCGCAGCATGCGGCCCTGTGCCACGGACACGTCGATCGCCGGCAAACCGGCCGCCTCGTTGGCGGCCAGGCAGGCGGCGCCGACGGGATCATCGCCGATCAGGTGGTCGACGATATAGTCGTCCACGTCAGACCAGCGATCGCTACTGTCGTCCAAGGATTTGGTCTCAGCTGATCGATGCCTGGTAGATCTGGTCGATCGCCCCGCCAAGAACCGCATCGAACTCCGCATCGTCCTGCGACACCCGCAGGTCCTGCAGCAATCCGCGGCTGAAGCTCGCAATCATTCCCTCATTCTTGGCCAGTTCCTCGCAAGCCTCGTCGGTCGTGTAACCTCCGGAAAGCGCGACGACACGGACCACTTTGGGGTGCTCGATCAACGGCTTGTAGAGATTGGGTTCGACCGGGATCGACAGCTTTAGCATCACCCGCTGGTCGTCATCCAGCGCATCGAGCTGCATGGTGATTTCCTTGAGCAGGATCGCATCGCACTCGGCGCGGGTTTCGCTCTTGATGTTCACTTCGGGTTCGATGATCGGCACCAGGCCGTGCGACAGGATCTGCTTGCCGAACTCGAATTGCTGCGCGACATTCGCGGCAATACCCTCGGCGTTGGCCGAGTTGATCACCGAGCGCATCTTGGTACCGAACACGCCCTTGGCAACCGCAGCTTTGCACTGGTCATCAAGATCCGGGATCGGCTTCATCAGCTGAACGCCATTTTCCTCGTCGGCGAGGCCCTTGTCGACCTTCAGGAATGGCACCACGCCGCGCTCCCAGAGCAGCTCGGGAACGGGCTTGCCATCGGCCTGTCCATTCATCGTCTTCTCGAAAAGAATGGCGCCGATGACCTTGCCGTTGCCAAAGCTGGGCGCGGTAATGATGCGGCTGCGCATCTTGTGGATCAGGCCGAACATCTCGTCGTCATTGGAAAAGGCATCTTCACCTATGCCATAACCTGCCAGTGCCTTGGGGGTGGAACCGCCGCTCTGGTCCAGTGCCGCGATGAACCCCTGCCCGTTTTCCATTTTGCTCAACATTTCGCTATTTGCCATTTTTGGCTCCTTATCGATCTGAAATTATTTCCTGAGCGCTTCGACGCCAGGCAAGGCCTTGCCTTCCATCCATTCGAGGAATGCGCCGCCTGCGGTGGAAACAAAGCTGAAATCGCCAGCGACGCCCGCATGGTTCAGCGCCGCCACCGTATCACCGCCGCCCGCAACGGACAGAAGCTGGCCTTCCTGTGTCAGTGCCGCCGCCGTGCGGGCCAGTGCCACGGTAGCCATATCGAAGGGTGGCGTCTCGAACGCACCCATCGGACCATTCCACACCAGCGTCCTGCAAATCTTCAGCACATCATTGAGCGCCTCGACGGCCGCCGGACCGACATCGAGGATCATTTCCTCTTCGGCGACCTCGTGCACATTGACGGTGCGCGTCGGCGGGTTGGGCGCGAATTCGGTGGCCACCACCACGTCATATGGCAGGTGAACGGTACAATCCGCGGCATCTGCGGCCCCGAGTATTTCGTTTGCCGTACCCGTCAGATCATGCTCGCACAGCGACTTGCCGACATTGACACCGCGCGCGGCAAGGAAGGTATTGGCCATGCCGCCGCCAATGATAAGGTGATCAACCTTGGTCACCATCGCCTTGAGGACATCGAGCTTGGTCGAAACCTTGGCCCCGCCCACAACCGCGGCCACCGGGTGTTCCGGATCGCCCAGCGCCTTTTCAAGCGCGTCCAGTTCCCGCTCCATCGACCGGCCGGCATAGGCGGGAAGGTGATCGGCAAGCCCCGCGGTCGTGACATGCGCCCGGTGCGATACCGAAAAGGCGTCATTTACATAGAAATCGCCGAAAGAAGCGATCATTCGCGCCATGTCGGGATCGTTCTTTTCCTCGCCCGGCGCAAAGCGGCTGTTTTCGACGACAACGATGCTGCCATTGGCCAGTCCGGCAATCGCATCCGTGCTTGGCCGCTGCATGAAGCCGGTTTCTCGCCCCAGCACTTCCGCAAGCGGCGCGACAACGGGTTCAAGCGAGAATTCCGGCTTATACTCGCCCTTTGGCCGCCCGAAATGCGCAAGAAGCAGGACCTTGGCACCCTTGTCCGACAATTCGGTAGCGGTCGCGACAACCGCCTTGAGCCTGGTATCATCGGTAACCCGGCCGTCGGCCATGGGCACATTCAGATCCACCCGGACCAACGCCGCCTGACCAGCGATATCACCAAGATCATCAAGTGTTCTGAATGCCTTGCTGGCCATTATTCAAACTCCGTATGAATCAAAGCTTGCTGGCCATCACCTTCGCCGTATCGATCATCCGGTTGGAGAAGCCCCATTCATTGTCATACCAGCTGACGACGCGGGCGAGCTTGCCTTCCATGACCGAAGTTTCGAGGCTGTCGACGGTCGAACTGGCTGGCCAGTGGTTGAAGTCGCTCGATACAAGCGGCCGTTCCTCATAGCCCAATACCCCGGCCATCGGTCCTTCAGCCGCGGCTTTCAGCGCGGCATTGATCTCTTCCACGCTGGTATCGCGGCCCGGCGTGAACACCAGGTCGACCAGGCTGACATTCGGCGTCGGTACGCGCACCGATGAACCGTCCAGCTTGCCGTTCAGTTCAGGCAGCACCAGGCCGACGGCCCGCGCCGCACCGGTCGTGGTCGGAATCATGTTGGCAGCCCCTGCCCGCGCGCGCCGCAGGTCCTTGTGGATCTGGTCGAGCATCCGCTGGTCATTGGTATAGCTGTGAATGGTGGTCATGAATCCGCGTTCAATGCCGACCGTGTCGTTCAGCACCTTGGCAACCGGAGCCAGGCAGTTTGTCGTACAAGATGCATTGGAAACAATGACATCCGATGACGTCAAGACATCGTGATTGACCCCGTAGACGACCGTTTTCAGGTCGCCCTTTGCCGGTGCGGAGATCAGCACGCGCTTGGCGCCAGCATCGATGTGCGGCTGCGATGCCTCGACCGACTGGAAGAAGCCGGTGCATTCCAGGACAATGTCGATATCCATGTCGCCATGCGGCAGCTTGCCTGGATCGCGTTCCTGGGTCACGGCAATCTTCTTGCCATTGGCCATGATATGATCGCCATGCGCCGTGACATCGCCCGGGAAACGGCCATGGACGGTGTCGAAACCGAACAGCAGCGCATTTGCGTCGGCATCCGCAAGGTCATTGATCGCGACCAGCTCGAAATCATCATCGTCGCGCTCGAGAATTGCGCGGGCGACCAGGCGGCCGATGCGGCCAAATCCGTTAATTGCTACTCTTGTCATGGGGTTAGCTCCTTCAATCCTGCGTTATGGCCGTTTCAGCGAAGTTTTTCGATGATTTGCGGGGTTATGGCCTCGGCAGTCAGGCCGAAATGGGCGAACAAGTCGCCGGCGGGCGCCGATGCTCCGAAACTGTCTATGCCGAGATTCAGACCATCCCGTCCCGTGTAGCGCTCCCAGCCGAAGGTGGCGCCGGCCTCGATCGATACGCGCAGCACGCCTTCACCGCCGAGCAGGTCGCTCTTGTACGCGTCGTCCTGCTGGTCAAACAGCTCGGTACACGGCATTGAAATGACGTCTGTACCCTTGCCAGCGTCTTCCAGCTGCGCCGCGACGCCCAGGGCCAGCGACACTTCAGAACCCGTGGCAACAATTATTACCCGTTTTTCACCATTGGCCGCTTTCAGGCGATAAGCGCCTTTTTCACAATGAATTGCGCTGACGTCATGACGGACGGGCGGGAGGCCCTGACGCGTCAAAGCCAGAGTGGAAGGGCCGGTTTTGTGCTTCAGCGCCAACGCCCAGCATTCGGCAGTCTCGATTGCATCGGCAGGCCGGAATACGAGCATGTTGGGCATGGTCCGCAAGCTCTGCACGTGCTCGACCGGCTGGTGGGTCGGGCCGTCTTCGCCGAGGCCGATGCTGTCGTGGGTCATCACATATATGACCCGCGCCTGCTGGAGCGCGGACAGACGCATGGCCGCGCGGCAATAGTCGGTGAAAACCAGGAAGGTCCCGCCATAAGGAATGACACCGCCGTGCAGGGCCATGCCGTTCATCGCCGCGGCCATGCCGAACTCGCGGATACCGTAATAGATATAGCGTCCTGAATAATCCTCTTTTGTCAGAGGCTTGGTGGTAGATGTTTTGGTATTGTTTGAACCTGTCAGGTCGGCGCTACCGCCAATTGTGTCGGGCAGGGCCGCATTGATCGCTTCCAAGGCCATCTCCGACGCCTTGCGTGTGGCCACTTTCGGCGGATCTGCGGCCAGACTGGCGAGGTAATCCTGCATCGCGCTGCCGTCTGGCAGGTCGCCCGCCATGCGCCGCTCGAACTCCTCGCGATCGCCATGAGCGGCCAAACGGGCCTGCCATTCAGCATGGGCAGTGGCGCCTCTGGCCCCCAATTGCCGCCATGACGTCATGATATCTTCTGGAATTTCAAAGGGATTATGATCCCAGCCCAATTCCACCCGGGCAGCCTTTACTTCTTCTTCACCAAGAGCCGCGCCGTGGGTTGCCGCCGTGCCCTGCTTGTTTGGCGCCCCATAGCCGATGATCGTTTCGCAGGCGATCAACGAGGGGCGTGGATCCGCCTCTGCCTCGCCCAGCGCCCGGCGAATGTCGTCAAAGTCGTGCCCATTGCACGACACCACGTGCCATCCGGACGCCCGGTAGCGGGCTGGAATATCTTCACTTGTTGATAAATCCGTTCCACCATCGATAGTTATACTGTTATTATCCCAAATAACATTAAGATTGCCGAGGCCCAGATGGCCTGCCAGGCCGACCGCTTCGTGATTGATTCCCTCCATCAGGCAGCCATCGCCGGCAATCACCCAGGTCTTGTGGTCGACAAGATCATCGCCAAACACCGCGTTCAGATGCCGCTCGGCCACTGCCATGCCCACGGCGGTAGCAAATCCCTGTCCGAGCGGCCCTGTCGTTGTTTCGACGCCTTCCAGATGGAGATTCTCCGGATGCCCGGCGCAGGGCGAGGAAAGCTGGCGGAAATCGCGAATATCCTGCATGGTTGGCCGCTCATAGCCGGTGAGGTGCAGAAGCGCATAGATCAGCATCGACCCGTGCCCCGCCGAGAGCACGAAACGGTCGCGATCCGCCCAATTCGGCGCTGCCGGGTCGAATTTCAGGAAATCGCTGAACAGGACGGTAGCCACATCGGCCATTCCCATCGGCATTCCCGGATGCCCGCTATTGGCCGCCTGCACCGCATCCATGGCGAGCGCCCTGATGGCGTTTGCCATGGCTTTTTCGGAAACGGTCATAGCTGTCTAATCCCCCGGTTAGGCGCATTTTGCGGCTCCAGCCAGCCGCTGCGATTCGCAAATTTGCCACTTCCTTTGATGGCCCGCACCGCGCGCGTCAAGCACCGCTTTGCCAGATCATCTGTTTACTGTGATGGAATAGCTTGTTACCAACCAAGGACAGCGTCGGAACAACCCGCAATAAGCGATGGAAATTGGTCATGGACAATGAACGGATGATCCTGGCAATCGGCCGCATCGAAAGGGCGCTAGCCCGCATAGAAGCTGCTAAAAACAACAGTACGGCAGCAGTTGACCCGGCCCTGGAGGCACGCCATGCGGCATTGAAGGAAGAGATGAAACAGGCGATCCAGACTATTGACGGGCTGATCGCCAAGGAGGGGCGTTGAAATGTCGCAGATGAACATTGAAATTGGCGGCCGTTCCTTTCTCGTGACCTGCCAGGACGGCGAAGAAGAGCATCTCGCGAAACTGGCCTCGATGGTGGACGAAAAGGCGGGCGAAGCCGGCGACCCGGCTGGCCTGACGGAGAGCCGGATGCTGCTGTTCACCTCGCTGCTGCTGGCAGACGAGCTGCATGGATTGAAAAGCGCGCCGCCTCCGGCCGCTCCCGCGCCTGCCCCCGATCCCGTAGCCGAACAGTCGGTCGATGCGCTGGAAAAGCTGGCCGATCGGGCTGAACAACTCGCCAACAGCCTTGAGTAACCGCCGCCAAGCGCCTAAATGACTGTTTGACGGGTACTGTCTGGCACGAGCTAGAAGCGAACATCCCTGAGGCGATATCACATCCAAGGGAGCTGTCCCTGTACGAATTGCGGGCATTTCGGATGCCGGGTTCGATGCATCACGGCACCCACCTGACGTAATAGGCGTCAGAGGATTTTCCGGCAAACGACC
>JAAUYH010194206.1_pt1 | contig 12749 bp, 9 predicted proteins | sample 7278061 | NCBI WGS metagenome assembly JAAUYH01 (sample SAMN14350203, study PRJNA611818) | marine sediment metagenome | isolation source: surface marine sediment (0.6m) | place: French Polynesia: Moorea | collected 2018-08
TCAAGATTAGAGGAGAACAGCATGGCTTCAGTATTCGACAGAAAATATATGACGCTTCGCTTCAGTAAATAGCTTCAATTATCGTGATTTTTCACATCTACGTAGCCCACTTGGCTACATTGCTTCTAGAACACTACCAGAGGTTTCGTTCAATTATGCAGCACTGCCACAAGTTAAAGCATCCGAATCAAGTGTGAAACACTTCAAAATGTTTAATAGCACAGTTGATTACTTGAAGAAAACCAATTAAGCATTAAACTCCCTCGCTTGGATTTGGATAGCTTGTCCATCCATGGTTACTCGGACTCTGGCTCTGCGAATAATCCAGACCTTAATTCACAGCTCGGAATGATGATTTTGCTGATGGATAGATATGACAACGCATGTCTGTTACACTATGCTGCCGGGAAAAGCCGAAAAATGATTTGATCTGTATTGTCGGCCGAAATATACGCTTTCGTTGCTTGTGAAGATTTCTGCTAAATTTTATCACATGATATAGAGAAAATAGTAGGCAGAAAATTTCAAATTTTTCTCATGACGGACTCAAAGTCAATTTTCGATACCATATCAAAATTGTCTAGTGTATCAGAAAAGAGATTCATGAAAGAATTTTTTGCTTTTCGACACTTACATAATTGTGGTGAAATCTCGAATATTCGAGATTATCTGCTTGATACAACATAGCTCGTCCATTAACAAAAAAACTAAATCTCTTGTACTCGAAAAGTTACGATCAAGGGGGAGAGTCAATCATTCAGTCAACATATGGATCGCATTGGAGATAATCTTTGAAAAACAAAACCAACTCAAAATTATTTTTATCATAAAAAAGAGAGAAGAGAAGTTGGTGAGTGTTATTCCACATGAGGTAACCCTGACTCAACAGACTACAAGATGACGCCCAGCAGAATGATTGCCCAAGAATTACCCAGACTACCTAAGTAATTTAGGCTAGTGTTACGTAGGCTGTGAGCCATCTAGATCCTATAAAGTGCGAGTCTCTCTCTGTTTGAGGGCAGACCGAATCCGGAACCAAAAGATATCCCAAACGTGGGCTGCCAACGGTTGTGGTGGTTCGGTCTAAAACGTAAGTAGTGCATTCATAAATCAATGTTATATGCGAACCAGACAAACCACTTTGATTTTCGATACATGCAGAAATTTTCGAACTAACGTGTGAAAATTCCCGAATATTGTCGCAGACCTGAGCACTCACGTAGAGAACAGCATTTAAAAGGAAAAATTAGATTTGGACAAAGTTCCATCTAATTGAACTAATTGTTCTAGATTTTTCTATTGAAATAATGCTACAACATTGTTCGTAAATGAATATCCAATCCATACCGCGCTACCTTTCGACCCAAGGATGAAAGGAAATTTAGGAGGGCACTCATCGTTGCCCTATTCTTTTTTAGTCAGTTAACCATCAATGAGCCAATTCTTCGGACGGGTGTGTGGATTTACCATTAAGGAATGGGCGTGGAATCCGCGATGAAGAGGTAAGAGTGAGGATTCTGGACTTTACGTAGTGCAATTCGCTAACTGTTCCCTGGTTGTAAGAAGAGGTGGGCAGCGTCACATATTTCGACACATTACAGTACAACGCGGCAAAGTGATTTGCGCACCTCGATTCTTCTGATCCCTGTGATTCGTGCACGATTGACCGAGCGCGTCAGAGAGCGGGGCATTGCGGCTGTAGCGAATCGTGTGCCGGTGGTCAACGGCAATATCTGCCTGCCATGGATCCATCCAGGCCAATGGGTGATACGCTCGGACTTTCGAGAGGTGAATTCATAGTGAGAAAATAGAAAATTAAGAATAGAAAACAAATTGACTCTGAAACAGACTTGAAAAATGAACTGTTCTAAATTTATAAGGGTTGTTTAGCGGTAAGCAAGAAAACAACAAACGTCACATGTTTTATTTAATAAGTACTGGGTAATATCCAGTACAATAAATCATCGTTACACTACCCTTGTTCGTTATTCTTGCGTGGACAAAACTGTTGGCAGCAGGGTCAACATGACTGGTCATGCTCTGAAAGATGGTTCGGAAGGATTATCGATGACCTACCCGATTCTACTCATTCTCAGCGGACGTTGAAATTCGTCCCAGTAATCATGGCAACCAGGCTCTGATGATGTGGTTAAATACCGAACGAGGAGACCTGCATTGTGTTCGGTTGAGTTTCGATGATCTTTCCTGCTTAGTTAGGAGTTCTGGCACTCTTCCAGTAGGCACCCTGTAAATAAAGATTGTGCTTTTTCTATGCCTTGTACGCTTACTGAAGTAGTACCGTAATTCGTTCTATTTCGTAGATGGCTTGATGTTCGAACATTCGCGGTACAAGGCAAGATGAGTTTTGTAGGCGATTTCGAAGAGTCTCTCTAAACGAGCGTTTCAAATAACATGGCACTAAGTAGCTATTCTAGATGGAAAGACAGTACATCCGCAGTACATGACTCAAAAACAATTGATTACCGTACAGTACATCGTCATTATTGCCTTGTAACCAGCGAGAGTCGGGACGGAAGTTTGGCACCGGCTCCTATCTGTCAAGGTGAACGAAGAATATGAAATGAGATGAAAACAAGGGCGAGTTCATGAGTTCTTTACATGGGAAGTACGCGCAAGAACGCATTCATCCTAGCGAACTAGTTCGATTAAATTTCTACTCGGAGGAATGGAAAATGCACTTGAACATCATGTAACGTTCACCTGTGGTGTTGTAGCGCCAACCCCAAAGGACAATTAGGACAACACAAATAAGTACGAACCCTCCACCGGTAGTCGCGCTAGGAATCCCACCGAGCGAGATTCTAGAATTGGTTTCCTTTTCTTCAGGAGTCGTTCGCTAAGAAAGCTTTCTTTCATCGTTGTTGAGCAGATTCTGTGTGGCCATTCCGCTAGCAGACGTTGCAAACGACACATCAAGAGGCACTGGTGTAGAAGGGGACGCACGCGGAGAACTGCAATGTTTGACAGCTCCATGCAAAGCCTCGTCATGACAATTTTCGCAAATAAGTATGCCGTAGGCAATGCGAACACATGCAGATGGCGCAGGACAGTCCAAGTCATCCACGCACTCCCTGCACGTCTGCCGGTTGCGTGTATAGATAGATCCTGAGTATCATTTGCTGATACTTGCTCGACATCGGCAATCGAGAGGGCAGTCAAGATCTCTTTTACAAGACATCGTAACTGCAATCAGCAAAGTGACGGCAACCACAGTGGTTAGCTTGCGCTTCATCGCGACCTGAAAGCAAAGCCCACAAGAAGACCGGAGCTAGTTTTCCTAGAAGAAAAAATGGATGGAAGGCTGCAATATGAGCTTTAAGTATTACATACCGCCTTTGTTTCCAGGTTGTAACAAGCGAGTGGGCAGTATCATATCTTTCGATGCGCTATAGTACAACACGGCAACGTGATTTGCCTACATCAACTCTTCCGATGCCTGTGATTTGTGCAAGTTACAACCGAGTGTGTCGCAGGGTGGTACAGTAGGGAATTGTGGAACATGCGGTCATAGAGTGCGCACTGCCAATGGGAATATCACCCTGTCTTGTATCCAACCATGCCAATGGATGATGTTCTCGGACCTTTGAGAGGTGAAATCACTGTGAGAAAATGGAACATTAAGAAAAAAACAAAGTGAAGCTAACACTCTATCGACGCATACACTTGTTCCTCTATCTCGTTTCGACATCTATTGTTGGCTGTAGAGTCGAAAAAAGTGGTCATGCTCGGCAGCATTGTCTACGAGGAAGATAGCTATTTCAACGAATTGGGTAATTTACGCTGATCGCTTCAAGCTAAAAGAGCAGATTCCGAGTGTTGTGTTTCGGAAATTGACACGAAACAATATTTGATTCTGGCCGCGAAAAATGGAGAACGGAAAAGGTTGATCATTGGTACTGCTCTAGCAGGCTTGCCTCATTTTTAATTGATTCGAAATCGTAAAGCTGAATATTCTTTATTTCTCTATAAATGTCGACAAATGCAGTGAATGTTCTAAACTATTTACATAACATCATGCACAAGTTTAATTGCTTCTCAAAATAAGGCAAACAAATCCTTATCTTTTCAGCCAACGCTTGTAAGCCATGAATTCAAGGTTAGATTGTACTGAAGAATATGACTGCAGCCAAAAACAGCCTACCTAATCAAAGTATTGGAATAATAAATCAGAATATATTGCTGGGCTATGATCAGCAGGGATTAGTAGGTTCAACTTACATAAATGCCTGGAATTAATAATTTTAGTCTGAAGCAGAGTATAGGAATTACTTTTTTTCATAAACTGCTAAAGTTTGCCGTAAATAAAACATTTCAGTTCGATTTAATTTCTGAAATTAACTTTCAGTTCTTGCTGACTAGAAAACGTTATTTGTTTTCAATGAATCACTGAATGTGTAACGATCGGTTCTACTTTCGAACTTTCAAGTTTACTAACTCAAAGGAATCTTCAAAGTTATTAATCCTAGCGTAACTTTTAGTTCACTAATCCTAGCGAACCTTCTAGTTTATTACTTCCATCGAACCTTGAAGATTAGTTATAACTTATTTAGTTTCAAGAGCCTGTCACAGTACACGCCAGTAATAATTGTGTATGATGCATGGTGTCGCGTACGCCCGGCTCGGCTTGAAGTGTCCGCTGTCGCGCACACTTGAATCGGTATGAAGTGTCCACTGCCGCGTACGCTCGACATTTCTTGCCACCTAACAATGTTGCGTGTTTCCTATAGTTATTGGTATTTCGCTTACATCTGATTCATGATATTTCTATCGGTGTGCTGTTCTCCCAGTTTGGTTCGATAGTTGCTAAGATAGGTGCTACTCAATTCCCTGTATTATGCTTTTAGTTCAGTTTGATCATTACAGATGTAATGTTTGACAGTGAATGAATGCCTTAGTACCTCTTCTAGGAAGATGCAATCGATTATCAACAAGTACAACAACAGTGTTTGCCATTCAGCGTACCAAGAGTATTCTATCTTCCAGCCTCCCATTTTGGGGTTACTCTTTCGAGTGTGTACACAAGTACGCCAGGCACCTGTACTATATGAAAGCCTAGGGGCCGTTCCCTCACGGGTTCCGCTCTGTTGTGCGTAGTCGGTCTCCTACCGGCGGTGATGCAACCGTATAGAAGGCGCATGATCCGTCGACCCGCTGCTACACACCGCATCCCATACCGGGTTGCAACCTAGGCCCTCGCAGGTCTTGTGACTGTGCCAACTAGGCCCATAGTTAGAATATTATTTGAACAAACAATACATGTTTGATAAAGAACAACAGAATTCTATAGAACTGAGACCAACAAACGTCAACTACACAAGATAACCGCCTTACTGGTAGCATCGGCTCTTGTTGGCAAAGCTGTTGAAAAACTGCTGTACTGGTATCGAGGTTTGTTCGAAAAATCTGATATTGAGTGTTTCATCTCGAAGTTGCTTCAAGTCAGAAGGATCAGGTTATGTGGGCTCTTCTTAGTCATCCAAGTACCTCTTTCCTAGGACTCATCGGACTTTGGCTTGTAAGGTCATCGGGTTGATAGGGTTCTATCTTCGTGGTCAAGAATTGCTTAAGCCGGAATACGCCTCAGCACTCCTATTGGACTAATGCCTGTAAGGTAGTTCAACGTACTGTGTCACGGGACTGGTTAGCGCACACGAGAAAGCGCTTGAACTGAATATGTGTCAACGAATTCTAATTCGGAATCACTTTTAGAGATAAACAGTTTCGCCCCACGATGCGTATACGTGCACATAGAGGTAGCGCTATCCTTAGAGGACGAAGAAGATTAGAGAAAGAAATAGCAAGGAATAAGAAACCTAATAAAAAATGACAAGTCGCAAGCCAAACAAACCTGAACCATATGATGGCAAGCATAATGAATTAGCTGAAAGAACTTGGATGCTTCTAGAATCGCTTTTAAATGTTGATGCCGCAATTTTTGGGGCAGGAATGCAACAAAGATTTAAGCGTCAGTCTTCTACACCAGCACCAATGAAGATTGGCGACGTCGAGCAGAAACGAAAAGATAGAGCGCGGAATATCTATTTTCAATGCCATAAGTTTGGATACAGACCTTAGCTTTGTGCACCGAAAACTCACAAAACAATATTATTTGAAGTATTAGTGTTTATCGGGAATTTTGGAATGCAGAAAGCCAGTAGAACAACTTACTGGTCCATCGAAGTTGAAATTTTGCACTCCAGATGGACCTGAACCGAGTGTGTTGAAGACACTAAATAGCACATTGGAGCCTTTGGTTTTCGTTCGTAATGGCATGAAACAGGATGAAAGTTATATTTCTTGCTTCAGCTTTGAGGAAAGCACTATGATTGAGGGTTCTGCATCCACAATTCTCATCGATGGACCTATACCTGTAGATATTTTTCGGTACTCAATGGGGTTCTCTGTGAAAAACGAGTTCGAGTACTGAAAGATTATGGGCGCAACACGAATGTAGTGTCTCATGCGTTTTTCTCTACGAACAAACAATAGTTCAATTGGCAAAATGATGATACGGAAGTAAGCCGTTCGAAGAAGGGATCAATTCAAAATTCATCTCAAGTCATCTTAGGAGCAACATTTACAATCGAAGGTCATTCGTATAAGCCTAATTGGCTTGTAGCGAATTGCCTATACGGTGTTCTCTTTGGAATGCCATGAAATGATGCCCGCAATCCAATGATTGATTTCATGGGAAGGATTGTAAAAGTTGGCTATGACGAGTTGACGAGATTGATTCAGAACGAATTTAACGCAAAAGTATCGAACTTAAGTTTGAGAAAGTTCAAAAACATGGTGAAACAGAGTTGCTCCAAAATTAATATTTTCAATTTCAAAAAATAGAACCGAGGAAAGAACCATGCATTGAGTTGCACTATCCACAACAAAAAAATAACACTGAGAAAGTACGATTGTGTATTTCGCCATGAGTTACCACCTAGTTTGCCGCCGCAGAGAAATGTCGATCATGAGATTGAAACAGACAAAACTACAATGCAGCCTCACAAGCCATTGTATCAACTATGTCACGTCGAGTTGAAAGCAATGAAAGAGTACGTACAGGATTTGTAAAGAAAAGGAAAAATACGTCAAAGTAAGTCTCTTTATAGTGCTCCGTTTTTCTTTGTCAAAGATGGAAACAAACCATTACGAGGCGTCGTCGATCATCGAGGTTTGAATCGAATCACAAAGAAGAATAACGGATCGTTTCCTCATTCGGATGAGATGGCTGATTTGTTGAGAGAAGCTAAAGCCTTTCCTAAAATGGATCTCGAAACAGGCTTCCATCAGATCAGAATGAAGCCTGGAGATGTCGAAAAGACTGCATTCAATACTGAGTACGGTCAATTCGAATATCTAGTAATGCCAATGGGATTGTGTAATGCACCTGCTAGGTTTCAGTCACTGATGAATCGTATTTTCTACGACTGCTTGGATGTGTTCATGGACGTCTATTTAGATGATTTGTTGATATTCAGCGAGGAGGAGAAATCGCATATCCAACATCTCAACACTGTCTTGTCCCATCTCAAAGATCACAAATTGTATGTTTCTCCAACGAAATGCGAATGTATGAATTCTGAAATTTCGTTTCTTGCTATGATTGTCGGGACCGAAGGAATAAAATTCGATCCTATAAAGGTTGAAGTATTAAAAAAATTGCCCATACCAACAACTTTGACAGATTTGAGACCTTTTAGCGGTCTTCTGCAATTCTTTCGGTATTTCATTAAAGACTTCAGTAAGTTGGCAACACCTCTAACGGATTTGACGAAGAAGGAACAGGTAATTCAGAAATGGGATAGCAGCTGTGGTAAAGCTTTTGAATCTCTAAACAATGCAATCACTCGTCCCCCAACTCTTGTTGCACCAAATCGGAAGAAATCTTTCCTAGGACCTACTAATGCATCAAATACAGCTTTTGGTGGTACATTGACGCAAATTAATTAAACTGGAAAAGGCAGAGTCATTTCGTTTTTCTCAAAGAAATTGAGTTTGCCTGAAAAAACTACACAACAAATAACAAGGTAATATTGGAGCTCATATACTTTTTACTGAGATTCAGATGTTATCTGGAAGGCTTGAACTTCGAAACATTTACGGACTATCAAGTGCTGAAGAGTTTCTTTACGAGACTATAGTTCATCAGAAGAGAAGCTAGGTGGCTCGAGACTTTCGGAAACTTCGGGATTTTTCCAATTAATCTGGAACAAGAAAAGATTATGTACTTGGAGATGCACAGTCAAGAGCTTTTCATGTGTCTGTAAACGATTTCGAAGTATTGAAAATCGATTTAAAAGAAGTCACAAACGGCTATGACACTGACAATTTCGATGTAGCAGTTCTGAGAGGGATCAAAAGAGAAGAAATACCGGACAAAATGTTGAACAAGAAAGTTAAGATGCTACTTCTTTTGTTTCATCGAGATGGAGAAAAGCTTTTGTTTGAGGGGAAGATTCGTGTCCCAAGGAAAGCAATATATCCAGTTTTGCAGTTAGCTCACGATGCTAAAGCAGCTGGTCGCTTTGGTTATTTTAGAACTCTTTCGAGATTGAAGAATTTTCATTGAAAGCGCAAGGAAAGAGATGACAGATATTATGTGCAGGGTTTTTCGGTTTGCCAGCAGAAGAAAGACCAAATCCGAAAGAAACTCACAGATACTACTTCACAAGAAGTTCTTGAAAGACGTTCTGGTTCATTAGCAAGTGATTTCATTGTGAAATTACTGAAGACAAAGAATGACTTTGACTCCATTACAACTTATATTGATCCGCTATCAAGAAGGCTACATTCCATAGCATCAATAGACTCGGGTACTGCTGTTGATGGTGCTAATTTGTTAATCAATAATGCGTTCAAGCATTATGGTTTACCGGAAGGCATCGTCTCCGCCCGTGATCCAAAGTTCTCCTCAAAGTTCTGGAAACGATTGACGGAAATTTCTGGTGTGAAATTGAAAATGTCTTCAAGTCGTCATCTTCAGACTGACGATTCTTCTGAAATTATGAACCAGATGGATGAGAATTACCTAAGATTCTATTACAATTACCATAAGAATGACTGGGATGAATCACTGCCAGGGGCCGAGTTTGCATGTAATTCGGCCCTAAGTGAAGATATGGGAATGACTCCTTTCGAAGTCGGTCTGAGCTAGAATCCAAAGTTACCCTTAGATCTGTTGCCGAATATCCATATATATATATGGAATGAGACGGTCTCCGAATTTAAATATTTCCGGAAGGGAACGTTTGATGATTCAAAGTTTGCTTGTCAAATAGCTAAAGCAAATCAAAGTGCGAGGACGAGTTTGAAATACAAACTGCATCAATATCAATCTGGTGACAAGCTATAATTAAACTATTCTTTACTTAAGGATGCGTACTCGAAGTCTCAGGAATCAAATAAGTTGTCTTCAAAGAGATTTGAACCACTTCATGTATTGAAAACTGTTGGGAAAATGCTGAGAAACTATACCTTCTCGGGCTTGTCAATATTCATGATGTCGTAAATATCATATATACTGTACCGTTCTTGGAACAACCTGACGAAATTTCTGCACCAGTCGTAAAAAGACCTGATCTCGTACCGTTCCATAGATATATCGAGATTGCGGTGGAAGGAATACTAAAACATCGAAGACGAAGAAGAGAATATCAGTTCTTAACTTTGATTCAAGGTGACCTGACGGACTACGCAAAGTGGCATCGAATTAAAGATTTAATCGATCAAGGCGGAACTATGAACGAACGATTCTTCAAATATATTCAGGAGAATAATATGTTGCGTCATCTATACGAGATAATTAAATAGTTTTGTCGAGGTAGTCAAAAGAAGAGAGGCAAGAAAAATGTAACGATCGGTTCTACTTTCGAACTTTCAATTTTATTAATTGAAGCGAATCTTCAAGGTTATTAATCCCAGCGAACCTTCTAGTTTTTTAATTACATCAAACCTTCAAGAATAGCTAAAATTAATTTATCTTCAAATGCCAACTAGGCTTATAGTTAGAATAGTATTTATACAAGCAATTCATGTTTGATAAAGAACAACAAGCTTCAATAGAACAGAAACCAGCAAACATCAACTACACAAGGTAACCGCTTCAGGATGAATACTTAGTAGGATCCTGAATAATCTATTTAGTACTCCTCGACTTGGCTCGGGACATTCCTACGTCATTAATTAGCAAGAGATAATGATTGAAGTTTTGGAACATGCGCTTAAACTAGTCGGAGAAATGTCAAACGATTTGTCTACAAGTGATTCTTGCAGCTGGTAATGACCTTTCAGTAAAGGTTGATTTTAATAGCTAAATATTTGTATCAGTACCTTGCTCCAAAATGTTTTTGCAGAAGCGTATTCTCTTCAATGCAAGTTCTTCAATTAAAAGCACTTATTCGTCATCGGTTTTTGACTCAAAGAACTTCTTCATGATCCTGTGTCTTACAAATATACTAAATTACAATCAATGAACCATAAGATTAATTGTAATGCGTAACTCGAGTCAAACAATATTCAAAACAATTATTTAAAGAATTTCTATCGAATAAAAAGGTTAATCAACAACAGAACCGAAATTGCATGAATACATTACATACTCAATAATAGTCGATTTGCGTTTGTTTTCCTATACATAAAATCTGAATTAGACAATACTACATTACTCTCAAGTTCGGGGAACCATCATTTTGGATTCATTGTTTTGGATACGCCTTTATTCAATTCTTTGAGTCTCGAAATCTATGAATTCACTTAAACGAACTTCTGCATTGCAAATTTGGTCACTAGAATTCGCTGAGGTCAGGCATTTAGCGAATATACAACGACTGAGAAATTATCTCACCAGGATCTAATGATAATGGAAAATCTTCTGACTGGACACATGGAGTCTTCTATGTTTCAGGAAACAAACTACAGTAGTTTAAACAAACTCGGGCTGTCTCTTTTTATTTTTCAAAATATCATGAAGCAGCATGATCGATGTTGAAAATTTTAACTCTTCGAATGATTCTTCAGAAAGACTGTTGAGTAGTTGAACTAAAACCTACTCATTCAAGTTTTGAAGAATCTGTTACAAGGCGACAAAAGTGAAATGTGGAAATAGGTACATCAAAACACAGTCTAGTACGGGGGTGCGGTGAAGATTTCACACAGAGTATGAGGAAAAGCCATGTGTACACAACAACTACTTACATCGGGTCGAAAACTTAAGTTCCGAAGGAAATTTTCTAAATACAACACGGCGCGGAACAATTCAAGTGATGCAGCGGACCATAAATCGAGTTAGTTCCTTCTTCAGAAGTCATCCTAGAAGATCGATACGGAGTCAGAAACGAAGGTAATTGGCAGTTATTGGACATTTGCCTTTGATCTAAAGTTAACAACCTCCCGAGTAATTTCTTTTTCAACAAGATAGTGCACTTCCGCACATGAGCCTAGATGCTCGGGCCCTTTTAGCAGATATTTTTGCCTAAAATTAGATTGGAAAGTAGGGGCCCACAAATTGACCCGCTAGATCTCCTGATATTACACCACTCTGCTTTTTATGTGAGGATTCGTATAGGCCCAAGTATTCAAGGCACCTGTGCAAAATACAACTTAACTTAAGAGAAGAATTGCGCGAGCTTATAAGGAGATCATCACAAGATATGCCTAATAACCTATGAAAAAATTGGAACAATCGTTTTGACACTATTATACAAAAAATAGCGATCACGTAGAGCATCTGCAGTTATTCCTAGCAATTTGATGTGTTTTTCATCATGCTACGTAAATATATCCATGCACAAATAGCAAACGATTATTTCATATACAAATGTTATGTGTCCCATGTTTTAAGCTCACCCTGTAGATAGTGCTCCAGGACCGCAAATTCTCAGTACGGCATAGCAAGTACAAAATTTCAATCTACATTATTGCTAGTGGAGCCTAGAAAGCTTGTAAAGTTCCATCACAAAGACAAGATCAGAGAAAATATTTCGTTTGGAAGGAAAACCTTTCAAAACATATATGCGTATTCTAGTACTTGCAATTATTCTGGCCGGTGTTTATCCTTGATGACTCATAAGTTTAAATTACTGTAGCACGGCAAAGATTGAAGGCGAGTATTCATTCAGCAGAGCTCCAATTATTTGAGTAGATCGTGCAATTGTCGAACCAATTTCTTATATAGATGTGTATACTGAAGTGAGATAATCAGATTCGCATGGTCAATAACTATGTAAGTGAATATTTTTTATCTAGTCACAGAATAGCCAGTTGCAGATGAAGAACCAAGCAGAAAGCGGATATTGACTGTACAAATTTTATGAGCCATGTTCAAACGCGAATCGCAAATGAATATGTCTGCTTTGCAAGATGAACAAAACAAAGGTTATCTCATATCTGTATCGAATATTCTTAAAGTATTTCAAGCTTTTTTCTACCACAATCATGCGATTCAGCTATGTATACAGGGTGTGCAAAAAAAACCGCCGATTCTGAATGGGCCATTATTTTGGCCGCTTCCAAGAAGTTTAATTAATGTGAAGTGCAAAAGGATAGAGGACTCGATAAACCTTATGATTAGTTCAAAAGATGTTCGAAGTGTCCTCCTTGTTCGCGCACAAGGAAGCTTAATCGAAATTTCATGTTTTTGTAAATTTTCTGCAGAGAAGCTTGACTTATTGAAGCACATGCTCCTCTTATTTTGTTTTTCAGTTCATTTATGCTCTGAGGAGGATCTTTGTACA
>JAAUYH010062896.1_pt1 | contig 12748 bp, 11 predicted proteins | sample 7278061 | NCBI WGS metagenome assembly JAAUYH01 (sample SAMN14350203, study PRJNA611818) | marine sediment metagenome | isolation source: surface marine sediment (0.6m) | place: French Polynesia: Moorea | collected 2018-08
ACGACCCCCGCCTCCTCGACTGACGAACGACTAGGTGCCTGGCACCTTCGACCCCTGAAGGTGCCAGGCACCCGGCTCTCACTGGTCCGCACGCGAGGTCGAGGCGCGGAGCGCCGGATCCGAGCTGCGGCGAGTGAGAGCCTGGTGCCTGGCACCTTCAGGGGTCGAAGGTGCCAGGCACCTAGTCGTTCGTCAGTCGAGGAGGCGGGGGTCGTAGGGGTAGTTGCTGATCGGTTCGTAGCCGTCGTCGGTCACCAGGACCTGTTGTTCGAGCTTGACGCCGTCGCGCTCGCCGACGGCTCCCATGTAGCTCTCGATGCACAGCACCATTCCCGGCTCGAGGGTCTCGTCGTAGCGATGCGGACCCCGGAAGGCATGGTCGATGCGCGGGTACTCGTCGCACATCCCGACACCGTGGGCCAGGCACGTGTAGGCCTGTTCGTGGAACTCCTCGGGCGTCTCGTAGGCCTGCTCCCGGAACTGCCGGAAGGACATGCCCGGCTTGACCAGGGTCAGGTTGTGTTCGATCTCGGCCACGGCCAGCCGGTACAGCTCCTTTTGTCGGGTCGACGGCTGCCCGGGACCGCAGAAGAAGGTGCGGGAGACATCGGCGAAATAGCCGAACGGCCCGACCATGTCGGTGTCGACGCCCACCAGGTCTCCGGCCTCGACCCGCCTCTGCGACGCCTCCTGCAGCCACGGGTTGGTGCGCGGTCCCGACGCCAGCATGCGCCCGTCGTGCCATCCCCCGTCGTTGGCCAGGTTCGCGTAGTTCACCAGGCCCCAGAGCTGCAGCTCGCTCACGCCGGGGCTGATCGCCTGTTCCATGCGGGCCAGCCCGTGCTCGGCCACCGCCACCGCCCACCGCATGCAAGCGATCTCGTCGGCCGACTTGATGAGCCGGGCCCGCTCGGTCACCACCATGCCGTCGACCACGTCGACGCCCCGGTCGAGTAGGGCACGGGTGAGCGACGGGTTCACGTACTCCAGCGCCACGCGACGGTGCCTGGCACCTATGTCGTCGAGATGGCGGACCAGATCGTCGGCCAGGCGGATCGAGGCCTCGGTCATCACCTCGCCGCCGTCGAAATAGCTGAGGGCGTGACCGGAGCGGGTCTCGTCGGCCCGATGGTCCTCGCCGTACGTCTCGAACGCGACCGTGGGGCCGTCGGCGGCGAAGTAGCAGTAGGCCGTGGGTATGCGGGCCTGGAAGAGCTGGTAGCCGCGGTAGCCGATGGCATAGTCGAGGGAAATCGGGTTGTGGATCAGCACCACGTCGGCCTCGAGGCGCACGAGCTGCTCTCGGAGCCGAGCCGTCCGGTAGCGATGAAGTCGATCGCCGTCGATCTCGGGACGGTCCCGATCGGCAGACAGCTCACTCCAGGTCTCGATACCGACCAAGTCGTCCGGGTGCATGTCCGAAGTATGGATCAGTCGGCTCGCAGCCGGTAGACGGGCGCATGATCCGGCGGCAGGGGCGTATTGCCGAGGATCAGATCGGCCGCCCGCTCGGCGATCATCATCGTCGGGGCATAGATGTTGCCGTTGCTGACGTTCGGCATTACCGAGGCATCGACGACCCGAAGACCCTCGGCACCGTGGACGCGGAGGGTATCGGGGTGGACGACCGCCAGCTCGTCGACACCCATGCGGGCGGTGCACGAGGGGTGCAGGGCCGTCTCGGCGTCGCGAGCCACCCAGTCGATGATCTGCTCGTCCGTCTCGACGTCGGGACCGGGCGAGACCTCCCCGCCGTTGAACTCATCGAACGCCGGCTGGTTCAGCACGTCCCGGGCGATGCGCACGGCCTCGACCCACTCCCTTCGATCGTTCTCGGTCGACAGATAGTTGAACCGCACGGCCGGATGGCGCCGGGGATCGGTCGAGTCGATCCGCACCCAACCGCGCACGTCGCTGTACATCGGTCCGATGTGCACCTGGTAGCCGTGGCCTCCCTCGGGCGACGTGCCGTCGTAGCGGATGGCGATGGGCAGGAAGTGGAACATCAGGTTCGGGTAGTCGACCCTGTCGTTGCCCCGCACGAAGGCGCCGGCCTCGAAGTGGTTGGTGGCGGCCGGGCCGCGGCGGGCCAGCCACTGCAGCCCGATGATCGGCATGCGCCACTTGGCCAGGTAAGGCTGCATCGACACCGGTTTGGTGCACAGGTACTGGATGTAGACCTCGAGGTGGTCCTGCAGGTTCTCGCCTACGCCAGGCAGCTCGATGCGAGGGTCGATTCCCAGGGGCTGGAGGTGGCCCGGGTCGCCGATCCCGGAGAGTTGCAGCAGCTGAGGCGAGTTGAACGCGCCGCCGCACAGCACGACCTCGCCGGCCTCGACGCTGTGCCGACTCCCGAACCGCCGATACTCGACGCCCTTGGCCCGGGTGCCGTCGAACACGATCCCCTCGACCTGGGCCAGCGTGCGGAGCGTGAGATTGGGTCGATCCAGAACGGGATGCAGATAGGCGCGGGCCGCGCTCAACCGACGACCGCGAACCATGTTCTTGTCGAACACGGCGAACCCCTCCTGGCGAAAGCCGTTCACGTCGTCAGTGCGCCCGTATCCGGCCTGCACCCCCGCCTCGAGCCACGCCTGGAACAGAGGGTTGGTGGCCGGTCCGGTCTCGAGCTGTAGGGGCCCGGCGTCGCCGCGCCACTCGTCACCACCAACGAGGCGGTTCTCCATGCGCTTGAAGTACGGCAGGCAGTGGGCGTAGTCCCAGCTCTCCATTCCCGGTACCTCGGCCCACCGGTCGAAGTCCATCGGGTTACCCCGCTGGAAGATCATGCCGTTGATGCTGCTCGACCCGCCGAGCACCTTGCCCCGGGCGTGATAGACCCGCCGCCCATCCATGTAGGGTTCCGGCTCGCTCTCGTACTTCCAGTCGTAGAAGCGGCTGCCGATCGGATAGGTCAGCGCCGCCGGCATGTGGATGAACACGTCCCACCGCCAGTCCCGCCGCCCGGCTTCGAGCACGAGAACGCTATTGGCCGGATCCGCACTCAGACGGTTGGCGAGCGCGCAGCCGGCCGAACCGCCACCGACGATGACGAAGTCGAAACGCTCGTTGCTCACGCCCCCGGTCTAGCCGCCGCGCAACACCCCACTGCATTCGAGCACTGTCAGACAGGATCTGTAGATTGCGCCGGATGGATTCGGTGATCGAGGCCTCCGGCCTCAGACGCAACTTCGACGAGGTCGAGGCCGTGCGCGGCGTAGACCTGTCGGTATCGGCGGGCGAGATCTACGGCTTCCTGGGGCCGAACGGTGCCGGCAAGTCCACGGTCGTCCGCATGCTGACGACTCTGCTGGTGCCGTCCGACGGCTCCGCTCGAGTCTTCGGACTCGACGTAGTGCACGATGCCGACGAGATCCGCCTCCGCATCGGCGCCGCCCTCCAGGACGCCTCGCTCGACGAGAAGCAGAGCGGCCGTGAGATCATGACGCTTCAGGGCCGGTTGTATGGGCTGACCCCGACCGAGATCGCCGCGCGTATCGACGAGTTGTCGAACCTCGTCGAGTTCGAGGCCATCGACCGTTGGATCGGCACCTACTCGGGCGGAATGCGGCGCCGGCTCGACTTGGCAGCGTCACTGATGCACAACCCGGAGCTGCTCTTCCTCGACGAGCCCACCACCGGCCTCGATCCGACCAGCCGAGCCCGCGTGTGGGAGGAGGTCCGGGCCCTGAACGAACAGCTCGGTACCACGATCTTCCTCACCACTCAGTACCTCGAGGAGGCCGACGAGCTCTGCGATCGGGTCGGCATCATCAACGCCGGGCGAATCGCCGGCGAGGGCACGCCCGACGAGTTGAAGCGGTCGGTGGGCGCCGACGTCATACAAGTGCGCCTCGACAGCGATCCCGGAGAGGCCAAGGCCGCTCTCGAGGGCCTCGAAGTGGTCGACCACGTCGACATCGGTCCGAACGGCATCCTGGTCTCGGTGAGCAGCGGCGCCGCGGCGGTGTCACCGGTCGCAGTCGCGCTCGATGGCATCGGCGCGGACGTCGCCGAGCTAACCCTCCGAACACCTACGCTCGACGACGTGTTCCTCGAGCTGACCGGCGACCGAATCGAGGTGTCGGCATGACGACGACGACGCCCCCGCCCGCCCACTCGACCATCTCGGCCCGGCCTTCGGGGTTCCTCCGAGACATGTTGAGCATCGCCGGCCGGGCACTGCGGGCAATACCGCGAGAACCCGAGACCTTCGTTCCCGCCCTGTTCATCCCGACGTTCTTCTTCATCGTCAACGTCGGCGCCCTCCAGGACCTGACAGAGAACTTCCCCGGCAACGAGAGCTTCAGCTACCGCGAGTTCCAGCTGCCGACGGCGATCATCTTCGCCGTGACCGGTATCAGTCGGGCCCCTGGACTCGTCACCGACCTGCAGTCGGGTTACTTCGATCGCCTGCTGCTGAGCCCGGCTCGCCGGCTGCCGCTCCTTCTCGGCCTGATGGTCGCCGACTTCGTGCTCGTGATAGGCCTCTGCGTGCCGGTGATCCTCCTGGGGTTCGTGCTCGGAGTCGACTTCGGTACCGGTGTGCTCGGGGTGATCGTCTTCGTGCTCCTCGGCGCCCTGTGGGGGCTGGCCTTCACCGGCTTCCCGTACGCCATCGCCCTGAAGACGGCGAATCCGGGAGCCGTCGCCTCGAGTTTCATCCTCTTCTTCCCCTTCGCCTTCCTCACTTCTTCGACCGTTCCGCTCGAGAATCTCACCGGATGGCTCGCGGCCATCGCCGACTACAACCCGATCACGTACATCCTCGAGGGAATGCGCTCTCTGCTCGGAGACGGATGGGAATGGGGCGAGATAGGCAAGGCCGTCTTGGCGATCCTCCTCGTTGCGACGGTTAGCCACTCGTTGGCCCTCTCGGCCATGAGGGGGCGCGTTTCGCGGGGCTGAACCAATCGGAGTCGGCACGTATCTGCTTGTCCGAAAACCGCTAGTCAACTGGGTCGCGTCGAAGCAGACTGACCCCCATGACCGCAACCGTGATGGGTGTCGACGAGGATCGTTGCTACGAGGCCCTCGTGTCGCGCGATGCCCGGTTCGACGGTCAGTTCATTGCCGCCATCACCTCGACCGGCATCTACTGCCGGGCCAGTTGCCCGGCGCCGGTGCGGCCGAAGCGGGCCAACGTTCGAGTCTTCCCGACCGCGGCGGCGGCCCAGGCGGCCGGCTTCCGGTCCTGCAAGCGCTGCCGCCCGGACGCGGCGCCCGGCTCGCCGGAATGGGACCGCCGGGGTGACCTGGTCGGCCGAGCCATGCGACTGATCGAGTCCGGCGAGATCGATCGATCGGGCGTCGCCGGTGTGGCCGCCAAGCTCCACGTGAGCGAACGGCACCTGCACCGTGTGCTGACCGAGTCGGTGGGGGCCAGCCCGGTCGCTCTGGCTCGTGCCCACCGCGCCAACCTCGCCCGCATCCTGCTCGAGACGAGTGTGATGCCGATCACCGACGTCGGCTACGCCGCCGGCTTCGCCAGCATCCGCCAGTTCAACGACACGATCCGGTCCGTCTACGACCGCACACCGACCGAGCTGAGGCGTCGCGGCGGCCCGGCCGACGAAGCCGAGGGCACCGAGACCGGTCGGCTCGAGATCGGGACTCGGCTCCCGTTCCGACCCCCGCTCGACTTCGATGACCTGTTCGGCGGGCTCGATCGATACGGCATTCCCGGAGTCACCCATGCCGACGGCCACCTGTACGAGCGAATACTTCGCCTCCCGGGCGGGCCCGCCATCATGAGCATCGAGGCCGACGGCGACGAGCTCGAGGCTCGGTTCTCGCTCGCTACGTTGGCGGACCTGGCCCCGGCCATCGCCACGGCGCGGCGACTCCTCGACCTCGACGCCGATCCGGTTCGCATCGGCGAGCACTTCGTAGACCTTCCCATAGGTGAGCTCATGAGACGTCACGCCGGCGTGCGGGTGACAGGAGCCGTCGACGGCTTCGAGACCCTGGTGGGGACCGTCTTGTCGCAACAGGTTTCCCTCCGGGGGGCTCGCACCCTGCTCGGCCGCCTGGTCGAGGTCGCCGCCGACCCGGTTGACCACCCCACGCTGACCCATGCCTTTCCGACGCCTGAACAGGTTGTCGACGCCGATCTGTCGGGCATCGGGATGACGGGCCGACGTCTGGCAACACTCCGTCAGGTCGCGGGCGTGGTCGCCTCCGGACAATTGCAGCTCGACGCAGGCGCCGATCGGGAACACACCCGAGATCAACTACTCGAAATCTCTGGCATAGGGCCGTGGACGGCTGACATCGTCGCCATGCGTGCACTGCGCGATCCCGACGTGTTGTTGAGAAACGACCTGCTCGTCGATCGTGTCCTGGAGACCCTTGACGGCGGCCGAGAACAACAGAAACAGTGGAGCCCCTGGCGGTCGTATGTCACGAGCGCACTCCGGGCCGAAGCGGGAAGCGAGAAGCGCACATGACTGGTATCTCAACGGAGGTCGACCAGACCTACGTGCAGACGGCCGTTCCCTCGCCTGTCGGCGAGCTCACGGTCATCGGGTCGGAATCGGGTGTCCGGGCCATTCTTTGGCCCAACGACCGCCCGGGCCGTGTGACGATCAACCACCTGGTGGTGCCCGACACCGAGGGACGTCTCGAAATGGTCGTCACCCAGCTCGACGAGTACTTCGCCCGCACCAGACAGGAGTTCACCGTGCCGATCGTGCTCCGGGGAACCGAGTTCCAGAGGGCAGTGTGGAGGCAGCTGACCGAGATCCCCTACGGGCACACGATGAGCTACTCCGAGCTCGCCACGAAGATCGGCAAGCCCAACGCGGCCCGAGCTGTCGGCGCAGCAGCAGGACTCAACCCGGTCTCGGTGATAGTCCCTTGCCATCGCCTCGTCGGCGCCCGGGGCTCGCTCACCGGCTTCGCCGGCGGCCTGGATGCCAAGCGGTGGTTGCTGCGTCACGAACGCGACGAAGCGTCGCTCTTCTGAGCCTGGGCGCTGTCTCACGCGCCCCCGACCTTCGGCACCGGCTCGTACAATCGGTTCTCGTGACCGCTGCACCGACCTCGGGCCCGCTCGTGGTCAAACCCCGCTATCGAGGACTGCTGCACATGCTCGCGTTCTCCTCAGCGCTCACGCTCGCGCCCCTCCTCATCGTCGCCACCCCGGGAGTGTCGGCGCGATTCATCATGGCGACCTACTCGGTGGCGATCGTCGGGCTCTTCGGGATCAGCTCCCTCTATCACCGCATCGATTGGACGCCCAGCGGGTCGGCAGTGGTCAGGCGACTCGATCACTCGATGATCTTCCTGGCGACCGCAGCCACCCACACGCCCATCGCCTTGCTGGCCCTGCCAACCGGGCCGGGCTGGGTGCTCTTCGCAATCGTCTGGGGAGGTGCCCTGGTCGGAATCGCCGGCCGGGTCCTCTACTCCCACGCGCCCTACGCGGTGATCGCCATCCCCTACGTGGTCGTCGGTTGGTCGTCGTTGTTCGTCGTCAACCACGTATGGGCATCGCTGCCCCTGGCCGCCTTCATCCTTCTGCTCGTAGGGGGGATGCTGTACACGATCGGGGCGATAATCTACGCCGCCCGACGCCCGAACCCCTGGCCCGACAGCTTCGGATATCACGAGGTCTTCCACGCCCTGACGGTCGCGGCGGCGGCCTGTCACTACGTGGTGATCGCCGTGTTCGTTCGCGGCCTCCTCTGACCTCGATCGCCTCAAACCCGACCTATCCCATGCCGATGAGTACCCATGAGGCAGCGGGTGGTCGTATGGGTGACGGCGATCGCGATCGCGATCGGGGCATCCGCCACGATGGCGACTCCGGCCGGAGCCGCTGAACGGTCCGACACATCGCTGGCGGCCCGAATCGTCGACGGCAACAGAGCCGAGATCATCGCCATCTACCGGGACCACCTGGGGCGCCGGCCGACTGCCGCCGAGCTCGATCGATACAACGACCGCCTCGGAGTGAGCCTGACCGAAAAGGAGCTCCGAGCCACGCTTCTCGGCAGTCGCGAGTTCTACGTAGCGTCGGGCCGAACCTTCGCCAAGTACGTCACAGGACTCTCGCTCGAGCTCCGGGGCACACGTTCGAATCGAACCGAGCTACGGGAGCTGCGACGCATCTACGGCACTGCCTCGGGCACCACCCTCGCCAAGCGCCGCGCCGTCGCCAAGCACATGCTGTCGACAACCGGGTACGACGGTGACGGCTTCCGGGCGAACCGCGTCGAGGTAAGTCGCGACGACTCGGGAACGATCGAGGAGATCAAAGTACGCGTCAACCAGCCGGTGACGGACAACACCGGTGATCTACACGTCTCGATCCGAGGTCGGACGGTCACCGGCAACGTGGCTGTCCATCACCGGGGCCGCACTCTCAGCCTCCGCCCGGATACCGACCTGAGAACCGCCGGCCGGGTCGTAGCGACCGTGCTCGACGACGGGGCCGGCGGAACGATGCGCGCCGACCGGGCGACCGTCTTGGCCCGCCTCGACCAGCCGATCTTCCCCGATGTGCGGGTCGTCGCCTACTACGGCAACCATCAGACCCGCCTGATGGGCGTGCTCGGAGAGACCGGCCCCGAAGTCGCGGCAGCCCGCGTGAAGGCAGCCGCCGCCCCGTTCTCCGAACCGGGTCGACCGGCCGTCGGGGCATTCGAGCTGATCGTGACAGTGGCCCAGGCATCCGCCGGCGCCGACGGCGACTACAGCGAGCCGTCTCGGATCGAGGACATCCGCCCCTGGATCGACGTCGCCGCCCGCGAGGGCTTGTACGTGATCCTCGACATACAGCCGGGCCGCAGCGACTTCCTGACCGAATCGAAGCGCTATCGAGAGCTGCTGCTGGAGCCCCACGTCGGGCTGGCCCTCGACCCGGAGTGGCGGATGAAGCCCCACCAACGGCCCGGGCAGGTCGTCGGCCAGGTCAGCGCCGAGGAGATCAACGAGGTCTCGGCGTGGCTGTCGGAGCTCGTCGTGAGCAACGGACTGCCCGAGAAGATGTTCATCGTCCACCAGTTCCAGACCCGCATGATCACCGACCGGCATCTGATGGTCGACCGGCCGGGATTGGCCACGATCGTCCACGCCGACGGGTTCGGGGGCCGGGCCATCAAGCTCGAGACGTACTCCATCATCCAGGTCGCACCGCCCTTCTGGAACGGATTCAAGCTGTTCATCGACGAGGACACGTGGATGTTCCGGCCCGAGGACGTTCTGGCCTTCACCACCGTCCCGGTGCCCGACCTGATCACCTACCAGTGAGCCACTTCGGCAGCTGAAGCGAACGCCTGCTAAAACTCCCACTGCCCGCAGTTCGGCGGGTCGAGAAACCTTGCCGGGGCGGGTCTTCCGGCGCCTGAGGAGGAACCCATGGGAGTATTCGATTTCGTGCGTAACGCCGGAGCCAAGATCGGCATCGGCAAGAGCACCGATGAGATCGCGGCGGAGAAGGCCGCCGAGGAGGCCGAGGAGGCAGCCGCGGCAGCCGAAGCGGCCGCCGGACGACGCAACGCCGCTCGCGAGCGCATGCGCAAGGCGGCCGAGGCCCGCCGTAGCGCCGAGGCCGCCGAGCGTCGGGCCGAGGCCAAGCAGTCGATCGAGCTCGAGAAGTACGTTCGCGACCTCGGTCTCGAGATCGACGGACTCGACATCCGCTACGACGACGGCGTGGCCTACATCGACGGCACCGCCAAGGACGCCGCCACCAAGGAGCGGGTGATCCTGGCCGTGGGCAACACCCACAATGTCGAGAAGGTAGACGAGTCGCTCGAAGTGGCCGAGGACGACGGCGCCGACGCCGAGATGTACGTGGTCAAGAAGGGCGACACTCTCTGGGCGATCGCCCAGGAGGCCTATGGCGACGGCAGCCGGTACCCGGAGATCTTCGAGGCGAACAAGCCGATGCTCACCGATCCCGATCTGATCTTCCCGGGACAGGTATTGCGCATCCCGCAGTAATCAAACTCAAACAACGTGGGTCGGGGTCCCCTCTGGGGGCCCCGATTGCGTTTTCGGACGCGGTGGGCAAGCCTCGGCCCTTGTATGGCCCGAGTCGTAACGACCTCCCTCCACGGAGCCGCCGTGCTCCAGGACCCTGTACTCAACAAGGGCAGCGCCTTCACAGAGGAGGAGCGACGACAGCTGGGCCTGGTCGGGCTCATCCCGGCGGCGGTCGAGTCCATCGAGCAACAGCTGGCCCGGGTCGAGCGCCAGTACAGCACCTGGACGAACGACCTCGATCGCCACATCTACCTTCGCCAGCTCCAGGACACGAACGAGACCCTGTTCGCCCGGTTCGTCCGAGACCACGTCGAGGAGACACTTCCCGTCGTCTACACCCCGACCGTGGGCGACGCCTGCATGCGGTTCAGCGAGATGTACCGGCGATCACGCGGGATGTTCGTCTCCTATCCAAATCGCGAGCGTCTCGACGAGACCCTCGCCTGCGGGCCCTCAGAAGTCGACGTCATCGTCGTCACCGACGGCGAGCGCATCCTCGGTCTCGGTGACCAGGGGGCGGGCGGTATGGGTATACCGATCGGCAAGCTGTCGCTCTACTCGGTGTTCGGCGGCATCGACCCCGCCCGAGCCCTGCCCGTCGTGCTCGACGTCGGCACGAACAACGCCGAGCGACTGGCCGACCCCGGCTATCTGGGATGGCGGAACGAGCGCATCACCGGAGACGACTACCTGGGCTTCGTCGATGCCTTCGTCGGTGCGGTCAGGCGCCGCTATCCGAACGCGCTCCTCCAGTGGGAGGACTTCGCCCAGCAGCACGCCACCATCCTGCTCGACCGCCATCGGGAGTCGATCGCCAGCTTCAACGACGACATTCAGGGCACCGCCGCCGTGGCGCTCGCCGCCATCTGGTCGGCCGTGAGGACCAACGGTGGCCGCCTCGACGACCAGGTGTTCTGCATCTACGGCGCCGGGTCGGCCGGCACCGGTATCGCCGGCATGATCGTGCAGGCGCTGGACGACGCCGGTGTTCCAGATCCGGCCGCAGCCATCTACATGCTCGACAGCAAGGGTCTGATCACCGACCGCCGAGCAGAGGTCAAACCTCATCAACGACCCTTCGTGCAACCGTTCGACCGAGTGGCGGGCTGGGCCGACGGAGGTCTCGACCTCGGCGCCGTCGTGAGGAACATCGGCCCGACAGTGCTCGTCGGAGTCTCGGGCCAACCGAGCAGCTTCACCGAGGCGATGCTGAAGGACATGATGAGGGCGACCTCGACTCCCATCGTTCTGCCCCTGTCGAATCCGACCAGCCGATCAGAGGCCACCCCCACCGAGATACTGCGCTGGACGGAAGGACAGGCGATCGTCGCCACCGGCAGCCCCTTCCCCGACGTCGCACTCGGCGGTCGAGTCCACCGGATCTCCCAGGCCAACAACGTCTACGTCTTCCCGGGCGTCGGACTGGGAGTCGTGCTCGGTCGGGCGACCGGCGTCTCCGACCGCATGCTGATGTCGGCTGCCCGGGCCGTCGCCGACCATCACACCGACACCGAGTCCGGCGTGCTTCCCGAGCTGAGTGCCGTGCCCGAGCTCTCTCTCACCATCGCCCGTGCCGTCGCCGAGACCGCTGTCGCCGACGGTCACGCCCCGTCGTTCACCGACGAGGAGTGGACCGAGCGGGTCGACTATCACCGGTGGACGCCCGACTACGCCGTAGTTAGGCGCGACTGACGTCGCCGAACCGGATTTCTGCGCTGGAGTTGCTGCGAGGCCCGACCCCGGGCACGCTGGACGCCGACATAGTCCTCGGGGTTTGGGTGTAAGTCCCGACCGGCGGCGATGGGTGTCTCCGGACACCACGAGCCCGCGAGCTCCGTGAAACCTCACGGCTGCTGACCAGGTGAGAATCCTGGGCCGACGGTAAGAGTCCGGATGGGAGAGGAAGCACAGAAGATGTTCACCGGTCTGGTGGAAGAGCGAGGGCGCCTGCTCTCGCGCCAACCCAACGGCGACGGTTTTCGGCTGCGATTTTCTGCCGAGACCGTCCTGGACGACGTCGATCTCGGCGCGTCCATCGCCGTCAACGGAGTGTGTTTGACCGTGGTCGACCACGACGCCGATTCGTTCTCGGTCGATGCCGTGCCCGAGACACTCGAGCGTTCGAACCTGGGCGAGCTCGAGGTCGAGGACACTGTCAACCTGGAACGACCGGTGCGGGTGAACGACCGCCTGGGCGGCCATATCGTTCAGGGCCACGTCGATGCGACGACGACGATCGAACACATTGAGGCGCTGGCCGACGACTCCTTCTCGTTCACGTTCGAGCTGCCCGACGACATCGCCCCCTACGTGGTCGAGAAGGGCTCGATCACCATCGACGGCATCAGCCTCACCATCGCTGCCGTCTCCAGCACCACCTTCTCGATCGCCGTGATCCCCCACACCGCCGAAGTGACGACCCTCGGGGGCCGGCTGGTCGGCGAGCTCGTCAACGTCGAAGTAGACGTGCTCGCCAAGTACGTCGAACGCCAACTACAGATTCGCGGAGACACCTCATGAGCCATTCGGAGACGCTTCTCGACCCGGTGGAGAAGGCCATCGACGCAGTCGCAGCCGGAGAGTTCGTCGTCGTGGTCGACGACGAGGACCGCGAGAACGAGGGCGACCTGATCATCGCCGCCGACGCCATGACCGAGTCGAAGATGACTTTCATGATCCGCCACACGAGCGGCGTCATCTGTGCCCCTATGACCGACGACCGCGCCGACGAGCTCCGGCTGCCTCTCATGGTCGC
>JAAUYH010139882.1_pt1 | contig 12745 bp, 8 predicted proteins | sample 7278061 | NCBI WGS metagenome assembly JAAUYH01 (sample SAMN14350203, study PRJNA611818) | marine sediment metagenome | isolation source: surface marine sediment (0.6m) | place: French Polynesia: Moorea | collected 2018-08
AATTCATATTCCAGCTGGTGGACATACGTGTCTAACTTCGAATCTAGTTCAGTAATTTTAGCTTTACAATTATTCAACTCTGACTGTCCATCAGGACAGTCTTTCTTTGTTGAATATTTAAGATTTGCCGATTGAATGTTATAAACAAAACGAATATCAAGTACCCCATAGTGCTTCACTAGTCGGACGGCGAGAGCCGGGGGCTGTAGCAAGAGGAAAGACATTCGCTCAACTGTTGCAATTAGTTGCGCAACGCCAATGATCTCCTGTATGATCAATCAATCAATACAAACAATCCACAGCCACACTAGGCCTCGAGGCCGCTGTGTTGGATAGAAGAATAGGAAACCAGAAGCGACTAAAATAGGAGTATTCGCTGCGTTGAAAAGATATGGGAAGAATAAACTGACAAAATCTGGCGAAAGATCTCGTATCCACGGAATTCAACAAAGCCATGGATGAATAGCCGCATTCGATGTTTTGATGTGATTCATTATGAGGTGGGAAGCATCAAAAAAATTAGGTTATCGGCGAGAGAGCTTGATTTGAGCTCTATATATTTCTAAAGATACTATTGCCCGAGTCTGTTGGAACCAAATGTAGAGCATAGGCGTAGAATTTTCCAACTTTCTGGCTATTGAAACATGCTAACAATAAAAGTTTCGGCAAATAGCGCACATGTCACTACTGCAGCTTAGTTGAATGATGCAATTTAGGAAAATAGTGGAAGTACATTTCTTGGATTTCTGTGTCGATTCGAATCATGATAAAAGAGACCTTTCCTGATCTGTTGCATACCCATTCAAGTTTTGACAAAAGCATGTACCGATCTATTGAGTGCGATTTTGCCTTCTACCAAATTTTAAGAAGAGAAGGATGCCTTGTTAAGTGGGTGATCTCAATCTTGCAAATATTTTGGCTTCATTCGGAACATCTAATACAATTGCTGATGGCTCACTCTTAGAATCTTAGCCGAACTGCTAGCGATGATACTCCTGATCAATCGAAAAAGAAGCAGAACCCCGTTTCGGTTTGAACATCACCTCATATTTGCAATATAAAATTCTTCAGAAAATGTTTTCCATCCTTTATTACTCAGTAATAAATCTCACCATTTCTTCCAATGTGTAGTCTATGCAGCCGAATCAAGTATTTTTCCACGTGCTGCGTAAGAATTGCAAAAAATCTTCCCGTCAACATCCGCTTTGATCTCCTTGACGAGATTCATGGACCGTATATTTATGAATACAGAACTCCATAGTAAGAATGCCGTTTAGCTGTGTAAATCAAATAGTCGAAGGTGTAGCACAGAATCAAACATAACCTTCCGAAGTATTCTGCGGCTAAACTAACACGAATTCGGTATGGCAGATGGGTATCACGTCCCATACAGAATTGCTTATATGACTTTTCCAGTGGAATCTGTCGCGAAATATCATGCGTGTTTGTCGTCTATTGATGGCCAATGTAGTACAAGAGACTGACTTACAATGCAAGTATTACAGTGTAAACTAATCCGAAGCAAAATCATGAATCCGGAAAATAAAACAGAAATCGCTAAAGTAATACATCGAATTCTATGATACCAGGAACATCTTTAACCTTTGAATTGATTCAAACACAGTGAAAAATGATATAATTCGGATAGGTACGAGTTCGAAAGCTTGTACAGTTTTTCAATAACTACAAAACTTCTTTCTCAATGAGTTTCCAAACTCTGCCTGAGGCCTGATGGCAGGTCGCCCTGGAATAACTTTCTGCTGCGAGCCGCATCGGATACCTAATTTTTGTTGGTGCTAAATTTTAGTCCAGTAGTACCTCGCTACCTTTTGTTGCACTTTGAATTCCATCAAATTCCAATTATGTGTCCTGGCGAAAAAGGTTTTCCGTTTTGTTAGCAATGCCTTCATAACGGTTGATATAGAATTAATTAGCGTTCTTGAAAAAATCACACCTTTCAGAATAAATAGTTCTGAATTAGCTCTTGATGGTCTACTAGCCGGTGCTATGGAGTCACAAAATGTGTCAGGAATGGTAAATAGATCCATCAAATACAAGTATTATTTCTGAATCGCCTAAATCCATATAGATTGAAGGGTGCATGTTCCAAACTTGTCTGATTCCCGTACCGAATGTTACAACCGTTTGGTGTAATATTTCTGCGGCAAGTATCCTCCTGTTACGGAACAGTATAAGAATAAAAGTCAGAAATCAACGTAATTTCTGCAGATTTTGACATTTCTTGCATTGGACTGAACACTAAAACTCCCCTAATAGCTGTATTTGTTCCAATTCTTGATTCTTCGGAGTTACAAACCGCTTCTCATGATGACTTTAATTAGTAATATTTCAGAATAAAGTGAAGAAATTTGATCTCTTTATAACAGCTTCCGCTGAGTCACAAAAATATGAGTACACAGGCCTTTGAATCTATTTCCAAGGTTTGAGTTTCATCCGCTTATTAAGTAGAACATTGCCTGCGTAATTCACAGATGAACGGAAATGGAATCTGGATAAAATCGTACCTTGAGAAATTGGATGAAATGTTGATGCTTGGAAATGCCTATAGAGACAGGGAGGACGGATTTCACCTACTCGGTTCGTAGTGAAGCACACTGTATAATATAAGCTGTCTCTTCTTTTACCAAACCATTCCTACACTTGATCTTATACTGCCATTCATTCCTAAAATAAGGGTAAGCAAGGCTTTTTGCACTTCGTCGTCCCAAAATTGAAGCCAAAATATGGATCGGTGGAACACTTCGTCAGCTTTTTGATGATATTAGCCGGATACAAGGCCAGTCTTTGACTTTTCGCACAGTTATGTTGTAGTTAACGCGATTAGATTCTTCATGGATCTCGAAATGTTTCCCTATTGCACATCCATAGTTTAATCACGCATAAAGTAGCTAAAGGGTGCATACAGCATTTTTGGATCCGAAAACTAAGCTATTGTCCATCACATCAGATGCACCTGGATATTCTCAATATTGACGGTGCCAAGCAACCACCTGTTTAGGAATTGATCCAATACGCTTCTTGAGCAGAGTGGCTCTTCGATTATCGCTGGAATTACATTCATGCTTGTATTTAGAACAAATTATTCTAGCGCCAAGACAGATATAAGCGGCACCATCTTCATGGTCCTTTCTTGTAAGAGTCGTGATGGATACATTAAGGGCGTCACGATCGGATTTTCAGGCGAAAAAAGGGTTGAAGAGTTGTGTGTTAGCTTTTTGGTTTCCTTCGTTGTTACCTTGACCACTATGTTCGGTAGTTTGGTCTTCGGTTGTACTGATTTCTTAAAGCGTCTTATGCACCAATTCATTCGAACGCACATATACTTCGCATATGGCTCCATGTATACACATTCCTTCTTTAGAAGATTATGACGGGAAAATTTCGCGATGTATCCGGTTGTCTCTGACAAATGTTTCCGTGACTGTTGGCTGGTTACAGTTATGGTAGCGTATAAGCGAACTCTACGACACATATCCAATTCATCTTCTCGAAGACCTGCCAAAAAGGCGCAAAATCTGATAGAATCTATAGAATGAGGATACTGCATCAAGTTCTAAACTCATTATTGCAATGAAAAGAATGCATTTCTAGTCAATTTGACATATGTAGCTTGCGATGCAACCGTTCGCCCTCGGAAAGCGTTTTATAGTCACTCTCCGGATTCATTGTAAATTTTGTGCTCGGAGTATGGACATCAATGTAATCGAATACGTTGGCGTCATTAGCAGAAGCGTACTTCAATAATATATTAACGCGAAGCATGGAAAATTTCGCAGTTTTAGGTGGATTAAGTACTGAATCAGTGACAAATAATTTCGACAGGAATCTTTCTCTTTCTTTCATGTTCATTCCTTGAGTACGGCAATCAGCTTCCTTGAAAGTTCATCAGCTTTCGAACACATACTTTTTGGTTTCAACTCGTAAAAAATAATCTTGGCAACTCGGAATGATGTGTTAGGATTTCTGGTTAAACTGTAGTTAGCAGGCTATATTCAACTTTCCAGATCCGTGCAGTAGCTCAGAAGGAATATTAGAAGAAACAGCGACACCAAAAGTAAATGTGACAGTATTGAAACCTCAGCTTTCTCGTCTACCTAGCGGATAGGCATAATTAGTTTCCAGTTGGCTGCTATGGAGGATAGATTGAAGACTCATGCATCATTCTCTTCTCAAATAGATACTACACCGTCAGTGTCTTCGAGGTTTCGATTCCACTTGCTCTAGGATGGACAGCTAGAGCGTTCGATGTAGGAGTTCGGCAGTCGTTCCCTGACGGTCTACAAGTGCTTTCTGAAGCGATCCTGAAACCGGTAGTCGTTCTCGGTTTTCCAATAGCTCATCGGAAATCGCTCAGCCGAAAGCCAAAACACCTGTGGATTTCCATCGTTGGCTTCCACGCTCATAGGGACTTCTACTACTATTCATAACTGTTGTTAGTATTGCTCTTTGAAAATTGCATTACAGATGAAATTCAATATTCCACCTTGGAGAGTTGCAGCGTGATCGAAACATTGACCTTCTGCGCTATAACGTGTTGGACGTCACAAAGGATGAATAATAGTTTCCGTCTCTTTCAATTTTCCTTTCAGCGGAACACTCTGCTGCTCATTCAGCTGTTAAATGTAAACAAAGGGGTATTGTTTCGAGAAAAAAGTAAAGAAAGATTTAAAAGGCTTTGATTTGGAAAGAATAATGTTCGTATAGTTCTGACGAATTTCGTTTGGTTCAGATTTAACGGGAAACTGACCTACAATCAGTCTCTTAGGCAAATTCGCTTTCAGTATTTAAAGAATTAGGACCCTATGGCATATCCGACCCGTTACAATCAGCGCAAGGCTTTGTGACTCACATCCGGATCGTAAATATATGTTAGTGGATAGGATGATGTCGCTCGGAATCATGTTCCCATCAAGAAGTAAAATTGTAGGAGCAGCGCAGTGTACTTTAGTAGTACGCTTCCTCCACTTCGCTCCAAAAGTATTCTCGATAAGTTAAAAATTTCGAAACGTAAATTCGCGAGGAATTCGTAAACATTTCAAGACATTCAGTGCAGATTGTCACGGGAGGCGGGCAGTCTACGTAACTAAGTACACAATATTTTCTCGAGTCCCTTCAAATCAGATCTCTATTCTTCAAATTTTCAAATCTCCAGACTGATACGTGTGCAAGCGTGCGTTGAGTTGAAAAATTCAGAAATGTTTAGGTTCTGGGTTATCAATGACGTAGCGACAGTATTCCATTACGTTCAATGTACGTTAGGCTGAAATTTTGCCTTAGCTGGCGCACATAAAACGACACAGCCATTGCCTTAGTGATCACAGGTCTACCTAAACAGAGCTCCAAAACGGATTCCGCACAGTGCGATTGCAGGCTACGAACCCACGACACTGACAATGTTTATTTATAGTACCCACCGTAACTCAATTGAATCCTTTTTTCAGCTACAGCAGTCTAGAGTGTTAGATAATTCCAAATTTTGGCTACCTGTTTCATTATCTAACATCCTTATTCCAATAACCTTCTGAACTTAGCGTTTGAAGCTTTGAAGTAAATAGAACATGATACCATGTCTACAAAATATCATTTTTTATCATTACATCTTGTTTTGAGGTATTTGCGATATTAAAAATGCAGCGCTAACTACCTCAACTTGAATTAAGTTTGAGTTGAATATTCCTTATCTAGAGTTTTTTCGAGATTGAACAAAACTCTATCTGTTGATTTGAAGTATTCGAAATCATGTTATACGGCTCAGAATCTATCTTACCTTGTTCATATTTCTCCAATAATCGTTCAAGCAATCTCAAACCTCATATTTCGCGCATTGCATTATAATTTTAAACCTGTTCATTGGCAATGTTGCTATTCGTCTCGAGATTTTGTGCATAATAGTTACCGTAGGTATGTTGTGAATAAAGTTCTGATATTCAAAAATTCTTGTTCGTTTGTTTCACATCCAGATGCGATAGTACTTTTACTTTATTGAGTTTTGTTCAACAGCTACGTCAGATTGCATGTAACAACAGTCCATGCTTCAATTTCTACAGCCGCGCGCTTCACTATTCACCCTAGGTAACGGGCCATAGTAGTGATCGGGTGAATTTTAGCAGCCTTAAAGACATGTACAGCTCTCACAGTAGGTACTTTGAGCGCCTTCTGTATCCAATAAGTAGCTTCTGAATAGTCATGTTCTCTGAAATATGACTAAAATTAGCTTTGCCTGACTCAGATCAGATCTTGTACGCAGAATCTGCAGTTTATCTCTTCTTTCTGCCGACCCAAACAATTTTCATGCAGTATAATCTCCTCTTTTCGAACTTTTATGATGTTTTAATTAGGGATAGCGGTACATGGCGGTGGAAAATTTGTGTTTTGAAGTTTTAGAATGAGGAAATCTACAATTGAAGCTGATCAATGCGCAGTTTGATTTTCTCAAATTATTTCTCACCTAGATGTTCTGCTTAAGTAGGTTAGTTTCAAGATTAAAGCAAAAATTTGTTCTCACTCCTGTTCGAACACCTCATGTGCCTGAAATTCTGAACGCTGTTTCTTGAATCATTAAATAAAACATTTCGCCTTAGAAATTCGCTGCATGTATAAGGATAGAAACGCTCTATTTTTGTATTACTATTGCATGGTCCAACAATGATATCGTATTTCATGTTCAGTACCTCAAAGGCTCAAGTAAACTTAAATTTTCAGAATAATTTAACGGTATTTCAATAATCGAAGGATATTTGAAGTTGCTAGAGATCAGTCAGTATGGGCAACTGGCAATTAAGCTTCCAAATCATAATTCTACATCCATTTAGAATAGCATTTGCGCAACATGTTTTTTCCACGATAACAGCTCTAGGTTCAAAAAATTCGGACTACAAAGTGATGAATTCATAGCGTGAGATAATCTTGCTCAAACCCACTGAAGACGAATTATCTACCTAAGAGCTAACTTAACTCTGCTCGAAAGATTTAATCTAATCCTTTAATTGAACTTATGATCGAATATATAATACGTTATTGAGATTACAAAACGGACAATTTCTAAAACGTGACCTTACCAAGGTCAAGGAAAGTATATTTGCAGTAAAGCTGTGCACAATCTTCTCAACTCGTTCGTAGACGCTGAAAATAGGGAAATCAGCGGAGCCGACTAAAAGTAATGGAAACATAAGAGGCTACTTCTGGATTCGCTCGTAAGTAGAAAAACGTCTCTGAGGCTTCTTCCAGTCTTATGTGAGCACCCGTGATCGATTCTCAGTCTGAACAAATAATTGTTGCTCACACGTTTCTAACTTGCATTACGTACCCCACCGAAGGTTTATTTTTCTTAATCTTTCTACCGCTATGTTCGATTGAACGGAGCAACACTCTTTCCTGTGAGTAACTGCATTCTACCATGCGCTGATGTGGTGTCATTCCTTTCATTTGGCGTGTGCGCTCATAGTACTGCTCGAATGTTGTTACGTAGGAACTGAATTACCATATTTCGGTTGGATTTGTACTCCTGTTATGCGCTAACAAGGCGCAAATCAATACGCAGCATTAATATCTAATTTAAGTTATAGAATGACTAATCTTCATCAGAATCACTCTATATTGCCATACTGTAGTTTCCATCCGCTTCGTGTGAGAAATCACTTCCAATAAAAGAATTTTTTATATCCTTCATAGGACACTCTTCTTCAAGTTTCAGAATTTCATTGTAAAATATCCCAAGTGTAGTAGATAAATATTTTGGAGCTGAAGTATGCCCTGCATGGCGTGCAAGTCGCCATTCCGAGCTTACTACTCCAAAATCATCTCTTAAAGGGTTTTAGACCCATATTTCGTTGCTTCACTGTGGAATCAAAGTGTGTGCAGGGATCTGAAAACGGTGTACATAACTGGCTTTTAAAAGTTCATCCAAAAATAGTCCAGCGCGAGTAGGTCAGTCAGCAGAATAGTTCTGAAACTCTATGTTGTACCGCGCATGCGTCATTTCAGCATTCATCTAACTCTCGCCTTACACATTGAAATGTATCGGTACCATTCTTACTTGATCTTCATACTGCCTGAATACTAGAACAACTGAAAAGTGAATAATGAGTTACTTGCTGAAAAAATCATTTCTGATTCATAAATATTTGTAAGCCTAGACATAGTCCAACAACGTTCTTGAGAAATGAAGTATTTCCGCTTTCATCACTGAATTTCGGACAAAAAGGCCTTTACGGTACTTATTTTCTTGTACAAAACGCCGTCGTTATAGTCTTTAGAATTTTTACGGTTCCTCAGTTGATAGAGAAATCAAACACAAGAATAAAATGATATGTAAATATGTGGTATGGAGCCCAGCAAATGTGGACTTTTTGGTCTCTCTGCATCCGCTCCAATCAGCATTGACGAGACCATAGGATAGCTAGGATGAAATTTCTCTGAATGAATGTACTTCTTACCGAATGTAATTATTCCAGTGAAGTATCGCAGAACGCGTTTCAGTAGTTCTCGGTGCTTCAATGTAGGATGGATACGCAAAACGAGATGCCTAGTCGAGCACGTATCACAATTCAGGGTAGCCTTCCACCTATCGATCAATGACTATTCTGATCAGGATCGTTCAGGACAGGCTCACAATTGTGAGCAAGAAGTGGTTCCTAGTAGATGAGGAGTTCTAATTCCATTCTTATTTTTCATTCCATGCTCTTGAAGGATTTGTTTCATATATCCTTGGTCAACGATAATTATTCCGTCACTTTCTTGACTTATTTTCCATCCGATCAGTTCCATTGACTTGCCAGATAGCTCAACATCAAGGTTTGCGCCCAGTTTTCTCTCAAATTTCCCAAAAAATATAGAGAGTTAGAAAGAAAAGCTAATTCTTCGAGAACGACATCAATAGTCTTGGTAAAATCCGGCTAAACTTGTATAAGTAGATTCTTTTATTGTTTCTTGATTATGAGAATCCCTATTGTTTCAGCGATTTGTTTAGTAGCGATCCCCATACTTCATCAGCCTACCTTTTGACGTTGATTGATTTCTTGAGTTGCCAGTGTTGTCCATGCATAGCTCCTGGCAGGAATGAATCAATTAGTTGTTGCTTGGTAATTGAAATGTCCATTTCGACATAATAATATGCGTTGAGATTTTCCTCCTCTTCAAGAAGGCGATTTCGGGATGCTGAAATAGATAGAAGTATTCTGATGTAGTCATTTGATGTTATTGGGACGGACAGATTGGGAGGATGGCATTCAAGACAAACTAGACTCTTCTTAACTCTTATAAAAACCCCGATATTTTTCCAGAAAACGGTTTCCTTGAGTTTCAAGATGCTTCTATTTGAATACCGAGGTGTACGAGTCTAATTTGATTTCAGGATGAGGCTTGACAGAATTTCTATTTTTTCCCACGCACAAGAGCATTGTATTCTCTGTCAACAACTGCTGGTCATCATATCTATTCACATGCTTCATTGAATGCCCTTTGCACAGCTGGGTCTATTTTCTTCTTCTTGAATGACAGACTAAGGTGCCGTATATTCTTCACTCTGGCGTTCGTGGGCAATGTTTCAGCTTCGATCAAGGAGGTCCTGGAATTTTGTCAACTACACTACTAGATTTGAAGCATCTGTGGAGTGGCTTCGTGTAATTGAAATTATGAGTTCCTTTTCGAGTGAATCCTGTCATCAATGGTAGTCCTTTGTTCGCTTCGGAAATAATCTATTTTCCGCAGAGTTTGTATGAATTACTCATACAGCCGATTTCAGCTCCTATCAAGGCGACTAAGCTTTCAACTGTCAAGTCAGCTTGAGCTCTTGATACAGTAGAGATTATTCAAACAGATTCTGGCAATGACCGAATCAGTGTAGATTTCTTTTTTGCCCATTGTAGAAGGAAAAGTTTTGCATTAGTTGAGCAATCAAGTAATTATTTTTTCGGATGCTCGTCCCATTCGTTCCATCTCCATAGACAAGTGAATCAAGCTTGACTCGAATATCCCGCATTGAGTGCTTATTACTACCCATGTAGTTGGTTTCGAAGAAGTACCAAAGGTCATGAGCAGTCTTATCTGGGTCATCATGGATATTAATTGAACGAGCTTGGACTAATTCTCTAGCCGTGAAGATATTATTTCTTTTATCTTGCCCATTTTCCTTTTCGCAAACTGTTCTAGCAGATGTAGTATTTGTATCGATCCCAAGCTTTAATCCAAATTATGATTGTAATATCGAGATATTTGGGTTCGAGTAATCCGCCTCCTGGGTACAAATCTGCATAACCATCTCCTCAGCGAATTTTCGGAAGTGAAAAGTCGTTGTAGCGTTACTAAATGAAAAGGCTATGATAAAGACCTCAGATTGGCAATTTTTAGTTCAAAGTAAGTATACTAAATACTTACCGTAAACGAATATCAAAAATTTTACAGAAAAGCAATTCACGATACCAAGTAGATGTTGTTCGCTGAGTTGTACTTCTGGGTGTGAGTTCTCAGATCGCCACTACAGTTAAATGATATTATTTTTAAATACGTTCTGTGGAAAGATCGTCCCAAATCATCAGACAGCCAGTTAACGAATAGCATTGGTTGCAATTAATAATCATCAATACCTGAATATTAGAAAATAAAAATAATTCATGAACTGAGGAATTAGAGAATTAACAGCTCTGTTCACGTAAGTAAATCAATAATTGCCTGGGCCCCGTAATAAAATAGTTCTTGAGATGATTTGCTGATAAGGCACATAGCAGTAAAAAATTGATTAGGACACAGTGCTGAAGCAGCAATGAAAATAATCATTGATGAGGTATAGATGTCGGTGCAGCAATGAAAATTACAACAACGGGAGATATTATGGATGCATTTATTGTTGTGAACAAGATTAACCCAATCTTTACTTCACCTTTTCAACATGCATCTCATCAACTCCGTTCACGCTGTTGACAACGACCGCGCCAGCCTTAACGCGCAACTTATCTTGCCTGTTTCGAAACTGACTCGAAGGAAAGCTGGAAATTCAAAACGATGCAGTAGTTCAATGCCTTATTACGGCTCAAAATTTCGTTCATGCTGCCAAATTAAGCGGAGAACGCGCCTAAGAAGAAGGCACAGGAGATTTCCCGAATAAGAAACGCCGTTTTTTGACGAATAGTCCTGAAATGCCAGCACGGCTGCTTTTTCTGACTGTGAAGAAGAGTTTGAAGTAAAGAGCTCGTGTATACTGACGCTATGATTTATTAGAACTTAATTGCATGCTGTCGTAGGCGTCGGTTTTTTGGTTACCATTCCGTAGATAGTGAATCGTAAAGAGTCCAATGCTACTATAAAAAATGAATCCTTCTAGCTTTACATAATCTTCTAGTTGCATAAACTTTAAAACTATTGAAGAATGAAGATTCAATTACTTGTAAAAATAGTTCATTTCTGATTTATAATTACTGGCAAACCCTAAATCAGCATTGTACAGCACATACAATGCTGGACGGTGGAACTACTACCGATCATTCTTCGATACTTCCACCAGGTCTCTCCCTGAACACTACAATATGGGAGAGCTTCGATCTAGTCATAGCAACGCATACAGCGGCAGAGATATCTTGTGACTCTTCAATAACACGTATCGAGGCTGCAGTACGACTATTGCAGGCTTTGAGGTAGACTAAATTTTGTCCCATATTAGTAAAGTACTTTCCATTGATGAGGCGAAGACTAAAGGTAGTCATTATTCTCCTGGAAAAGCTGACTTGCACCGATTACTTGACTCAGGTGAGCTTGGAATCTCACGGATACATTTTCATGCATCATTAAGCGATACATCATTTAAGCTCTTTCATCTCATTTTGATGTTTTGAAATCAGGACACAATTCCACCGCCTAGTCAATAATATCGGAACTCCTCACAAAATTTTCTTCTCTCCTCTGCTCGATTGCCCAAAGATAGAGAGATCTTCCCAAGGTATGACTTCAATTTTCCGCACTAAGTTCATCATTTTCTAAGCTACTGACTGACCTGCGGCAGCCTCTATAATTTCATAGTTTGTGCGCCGTTTTCTCATCTGTAATGGCTGCACGTTGTGATGCTTGGAAGTAGCTTTAATGTTTTCGAATTGAATAGTTTCATCGAATTTACTCAATTGCAAAGCAACAGAGCGTGTGTTCTTCCGCAATTCTGTCCGCTTTTGACGCATTTTTCTTGTTGATTATCATTTGCAAATATCGCTGCTTCATCTGGTTTTGACACTTAGTTTACCTTTGTGTTCTCGTTACACATTTTCAATGCGAAGTTATGGCACTTAATTCAGGATCCTGCTAATCCCCTTGTATTCCATTTTTTCGAAGTAGGTACAGCACCCGACTAGTAGGTAGTGGATACAAATCCAACCGAAGTCCGGCATGTCAAATGAGTGAAAGATATGGCACGGGCAGTAAAAGGGTTTCCAAAAATTTGAAACCTGAGATGCGTCACATATTAAAACGAAACTGAGACTATTCGTCGTTGTCAGTCCCGAAAAATGGAACTAGATGTCATCGTGTTTTTTAGCGACGAATACAAATTTATGGTATGAACTACCTTGTTTGATTTGGTAGTAGCCCCGTGTTATGATCATGCGCTGCAGAATCAAATAAAATGTCGGCACATCATGCAGCGAGGAATATGACGCCCTGACTTTTACGAATGAAATTTGTAAATAAATATTGTTACCTATGTTTTTTCACAGCGAATTATATTGTTAGTTTCAGATTATCAGTA
>JAAUYH010104329.1_pt1 | contig 12744 bp, 10 predicted proteins | sample 7278061 | NCBI WGS metagenome assembly JAAUYH01 (sample SAMN14350203, study PRJNA611818) | marine sediment metagenome | isolation source: surface marine sediment (0.6m) | place: French Polynesia: Moorea | collected 2018-08
CAGTATCACCCTCATTGAGAGTTGAGCCATTAGTTTCGGAATGGTGTACAAATAAATCGCTGCCTCCATTACTGGGTATGATAAAACCAAAACCTTTTTCTCGGTTAAACCTATCTTATAAATTATGGGACACCTCAAAACCGCCCCGATCTTTGTGTCTAAAAAATCGTTTTTGTGCTATTAGTGTACAGTACAGTCTATAAATCGATTTAAGAGACAGTTTTATGAGACTCTTCGGCTACGCCCGTGTTTCTACCTCCCAACAATCCCTCAATCTTCAGCTCCAGGCTCTAAAGGCTGCTGGAGTGAGAAAGAATCGCATCTTCACCGATAAAACCTCTGAAGGGAGTGGTGGCGATCGCCAAGGTCTGGAGTTACTCAAAGTCAAAGTAGAGAAGGGAGATGTGATACTCGTTACCAAACTCGATCGCTTGGGTAGAGACACCGCCGATATGATTGCCCTGATTAAAGAGTTCGACCGCTTGGGAGTGGCAGTTCGTTTTCTCGATGATGGCATTAGCACCGAAGGCACGATGGGAAAAATGGTGGTGACTATATTATCAGCAGTGGCAGAGGCAGAACGGGCAAGAATTCTTGAGCGCACTAACGAAGGACGCATCGAAGCAAAAGCTAAAGGGGTTAAGTTTGGTCGCAAACGCAGCATTGATCGAAAAAAAGTAATTCATCTTTATGAAAGAGGGATAGGGGCAACTGCGATCTCTAAACAGCTTAGGATAGGGCGGTCTACTGTGTACAAGATACTTGATGAGGCATAGCTCATCGTAGCCATTAAAGTTTATTTTTCGCTCTACATCTCAACATCTTTGACTTTGATAAATGTCGTTGAAGGTTGGCTGAGTTGCTAAAGATTTCGAGGATTGAGCAATTTTTTCTGGAGCGGGGGAGGGGGAGGTTTTTATCAGAGCGATCACAGCTAGTAAGAAAGATTTTCAAATTGGAAATTAGCTGAAGTTTTGGAAAACCGATAATTGCGCTCAAAGTCAATTGTATTGCGCTCAAAAATAAATTCGCTATAGTCTGCTAAATCATCTAGTCCGACACAATTAAGTATAACCTCAGCAGCTAACCATACCATTACTCTATATAAGGATTGTTTCCAGATTACCTTCATTGTTTGCCACTTCTTGAGAAAATAAACAAAATGTTTTTGACTAACTGCATGATTATTATTGAGGGAGCAATAAACTATGAAAAACTGACCGAGAAAAAGCGAAGTTTATAATCCTATTAATCAAAATATCGAAGATTTTAGCCACAGATTGCAGCAGAGGGAGTTTTTTGAATATAGTCCTTTATTTCTTGGAGATCGACATAAGCATCAGCAACATTAATCAGATTATCGCTAGTCATAGAACGCAAACTAACTATTTCGACACGAACTCCTCGGTAACTAATTGCATTAACGGCATAAGCTAGATCGCCATCTCCGCTGACCAAGACGGCAGTGTCATAAGAACCAATTAAAGTCATCATATCTACGCTAATTTCTATATCTAAATCGGCTTTTTTCGAGCCATCAGCGAATTCCAGCAATTCTTTAGCAATTACTCGATAGCCATTACGACGCATCCACAACAAAAAACTTTGTTGTTTGTCATTGTCAGAATCAACTCCAGTATAAAAAAAGGGACGTAATAGTCTAGAACCAGCAGTTAAGCAATGTAGCAATTTTTGATAGTTGATTTCAATACCTAACTGCAAAGCTGCGTAAAATAGATTAGCACCATCAATAAAGATCGCTACTCGACCGCGATTTAAGTTGTTAAAAACAGTAATCTTTGACTCTTGATTTTCCTGTTCAATTATGTCAGTTTTTGGTTCTTGTCTGGTGACAGAATTGTAATGTTTACAGAGTTTTAAAGGTTCTGATTGTAGAGAATCAAGCCTCTCTTTTTCAGGGGAATACATCTTATTGTGTCCTTCAATGAATAACCTCTATATTGAAACTAAAGAGCAAAAATGAAGAACTAATGAAGAAGTAAATTTTATCGTAAGCGACGCTCGCTTTGTCATTCGTGTGTGCGTGCAAAGGAAAAATGACGCGAATCTTCCTCATCTTTCCGACCCCTCACCAGCTGAGAATTTCTGCAACTTGGTCGGCTAAAAGCATTGTTTTAAATGGCTTGGCAATGATGGCAATGATGTCTAATTGGGCAAAACGATCGCGATCGCTAGATTGAACTTTTGCCGTGAGTAAAATGACGGGAATTGGCTGGGTTGTAGGATTAGCTTTTAGTTGTTTAAGGGTAGCAATACCGTCGAGATCGGGCATCATGACATCCAACAGAATAGCATCTGGTTGTTCGGTTACTGCTAAGGACAAGCCTTCGCTACCAGAACTAGCTGTTATTACCTCCCAGCCTCCTACTACCTCTAGAGCAACCCGAGCAACATCTTGGATATCTTCATCATCGTCAATAACGAGAATTTGTTTAGTAGTCATTACTCTCCTTTTACACCGTGAATCAGGCGATTAAGTAATTTAATAACTCGCTGTTCAAATGCTTCAGGATTAATACGTCCTTTAGTCAGAAATAGAGTTTGTCCTAATTTCAGTCGCTCACGATCGATATTGTCAAGATCTTGGGCAGTGTAAACCACCAAAGGCATATGACACAAACGATTATGCTGTCGTAACCAGTCTACTACGGCAAAGCCATCATATTCGGGCAAGACTAAATCTAGTACCAGTAGATTTGGCATAATTTCTTGACTGAGATTAATTGCTTCTTTTCCTGTCTGAGCATGATAAGTTGTAATACCGTACCGCTCAAACATTGCCATGAGTACTTGTGCTAAATCGGGATCGTCTTCGACAATTAGAACACGAAGGTTTTGATTCTGTCGCGCTAAAGCTCGCTCTAAGGCTTGAAATAATAATTTTTGTTCTGGGGGCTTAACGAGCCAGTCGCTAATTTCTGGATGCAATTTTTGGCTATCTGGTGACAATCCACTAAGAATAATTACGGGAATATTTTTGGTTGCTTCTTGTTTCTTCAAATTGGCCAAAGTTTCCCAACCGTTCATTCCAGGCATCATTAAATTGAGCAGAATGACATCAGGATGTAGTTGGGCTGCTTGTGCTACTGCCTCTTGACCAGAAGCAACTGAGATTGCGCGGTAGTTTTGCTGCTCTAAGGTAGTTCTTACTACTGTCCGTAATGAAGGATCGTCATCGCATAAGAGGATCAGTGGACCACTGGAATTAGTCTCTGTTTTCATTTCTGGTTCTTCTGGCAGGAGAGGAAGAGTAAAGTAAAAAGTACTACCTTCTCCCAAAGTGCTTTCACCCCAAATCTGTCCGTCGTGGTGCTGAACAATACTGCGACAAATTGCCAGACCCAAGCCAGTGCCTCCCTTTTTGCGAGAGTCTGAAGCGTCTACTTGTTGAAAACGTCCAAAAATAGTTTCCAGCTTATTAACAGGAATACCCCGTCCGCGATCGCGAACTTGAAAAGTTATATAGGGCATATCAGAAGAGAATTTTTGACGATCTATTTCAGCCGTTAACCACACTGTCGAACCTGCATCGGAAAATTTAATCGCGTTACTGAGTAAGTTAGTGAGAACTTGAATAATGCGATCAGGATCTGCCCAAACTCTAGCTGATAAAGGAGGTTTAACTGCTAGTTTGACGTTGGCTTGTTTTGCCACATTGTCTACGGTATCGACAACAGTATTCATTAGGTGAGTCACATCGCAAGCTTGTTTGAGCATAGTGACTTTACCTGATTCAATGCGTTCGATATCCAAGATGTCATTAATCAAGCGCACCAGGCGTTCGGCATTCTTGGCAGCAATTTTGAGCATATGCTGGGCGTAATCGGGGTGATCGACTAACGCGCCACCTGCTAACAAATCTAAAGCCCCCTGAATTGAAGTCAGAGGGGTACGCAATTCGTGGCTAACTACAGAAACAAACTCATCTTTAAGCTTTTCTAATTCTCGGCGATCGCTAATGTCAAAACAAGAACCAATATAGCCAGCAAAGCTACCATCTGGTAAAAATCTCGGCCTTCCCGTATCTAAAATCCAGCGATATTCTCCATCCGCCCTGCGTAGACGATACTCGATTTGAAAGCCTTGTCTGGCATCAAAAGCGGTGGTATAAACGTCTAAACAATACTGTAAATCTTCTGGATGTACTCCTGCTGTCCAACCATTGCCCAGTTCTTGAGCAAAAGTTCTACCAGTAAAGCGTAGCCAACTGCGATTGACAAAGTTCCATAATTTGTCTGTTCCTGCCATCCATAGTAAAACAGGTGCGCTATCTGCCACGGTGCGGAATCTAGCTTCGCTTTCTCTTAAGGCTGCTTCCGCTTGCTGGCGTTCAATTTCAGTTTCCCAAGCCGTAATAAACCGACCAATGCTTTGTGCCATCAGTTCAATTAGTTCCCGTTCTTGAGGTTGAAAACCTTCTCTCCTTGCCTCAGTACCAGAAAAATTGAGCGTACCGTAAATCTTGCCTTTAACCCAGATCGGAGTGCCAATATAAGACTCTAATTGTAAATTTTGATAGACAGGATGAGTTTGCATGTTTTCCATCTTGCCTACTTCAGCATAGGCAATTGTCATTTTGTTTGTTACTACTGCTTTACAGTAAGTATCTTCGAGGACAAATTCCGCACCTGCTTCTATCGGGAGATCGGTTTTAACGGCACGAATAGTATAAGTACAATCCTGAATCTGGCTCACAATGCCCGTTGCTAGTCCAAAAATTTCGCATCCTGTTTCCAGACAATCGGCCAACAAAGTCTCAAAATTTTCGTAGTCTGTAGTGTTTATTCGATGCAGATGTTTTAAGTTAGCACTAAAACTTTGTAGTACCTCCGAATTGCGATGCAGGGCATCTTCTGCCAATTTGCGCTCGCTAATGTCTTGAATCTGGGCGACAAAATACCCAGGTTTACCTTCACTATCTCGAACAAGAGAAACGCTCAATAAAATCCAGACTATATGACTCTGTTTATGCAGATAGCGTTTTTCCAGATGATAGTAAGGAATTTCTCCAGCGAGTAGCTGACCCAGGTAACCCAAATCAGTTTCCAGATCATCAGGGTGAGTAATTTCTTGGAAGGTAGTAGCCAGCAACTCCGACTCGGAATAGCCTACCATCTCGCAAATAGAATCATTAACCTGTAACCAACGACCTTCTAAGGAGACAATTGCCATCCCGATCGCTGCATTAGCAAATGCTTCGTGGAAACGCTCCTCACTTTCTCTCAGTTTGGCTTCTGTGCTAGCGCGTTCGCTAGCTTCAATTGCTAGAGAAATCATGTGTGCCAAAGAACTGGCAAAGTTCTGTTCTTCGATCGTCCAATGGCGAGGAGAACCAACGTGTTCGTGACAGATAACCCCTATAGTTTTGCCGCCAGAACGAATCGGCACATCCATCATTGAGGCAATATTATGGGGAATAAGCCAAGTTTCACGAAATTCTTGGGTGCGGCGATCGTTTTTGGCATCCTCAGCCGCTACGATTTCTTCAGTTTCTAAAGCTTGAAAGTAGGCAGGATAATCCTGGGCTAATAATTCCAATCCTGAAGAATGACTTTGCTGACTTAGTTCGTATAGATCGAGAGCGTAAATTGAATTGCCATTGTCTTGATAAAACCAAACCCCTACCCGTTCTACTTCCAAAGTTTGAGCGGCTTTCTCAGTTACTACTTTTACCGCAGCTTGCAGATTGCGACGATAAAAGACTTGGTTTTTGGCTAACTCAATCAATGCTGATTGCTGCTGGCGTAATTTATTTTCGCTTCTAAGACGTTCTAATTCCGCAGTTTTTCGCTCGGTGACATCTTGAAAATAAACAGATAATCCATTTTTTGATGGATAAGCATGAACCGCAAACCATGTATCTAGGGGCGGATAGAATTCTTCAAATTCCACGCTAGTTTGTTCGGCAACTGCCCGATGATATTCTCGCTCAAAAGTAGAACCTACCGCTTCGGGAAATTCGTCCCAAATGTTTTTACCTAAAAGTTCCGATCGCTGTCTTTGTAATAATGGTTCTGCTTGACTATTGATATAGGTAAAACACCAGCGATTATCGAGGGTAAAAAAAGCATCAGTAATACTTTCCAGAATCTGTTCGGTGCGATCGCGGGCAGTTCTGGCTCGTTCGATCAGTTGCGATCTTTCTTCCTGGGCTCGTTTTTGCTCGGTGATATCGCTACCAATTCCCAAAAAACCCGTTATTTCCCCCCGTTCATCTCTTAAAGCCGTTACTGACAGACGCACTGGAAAGCGCGAACCATCTTTACAAATGTAACTCCATTCTTGTTCGTCTGGTTCTCCACGACGGGCTTTAGCCACAAAAACTTCAAAACCTGGTTCAATTTTTGCTCCTAACTCTTGAGATAGTTCTCGCGATCGCAACTCAACTTCCTGGCGATCGTGAATCAAGATTGGAGTTGTTTTGCCCACCACTTCTGCCGCTTGATAGCCCAACCAACGTTCGGCAGTTTTATTAAAAGTGGTAATTATGCCGTCTACATTGGTGGAAATAATTGTGTAATTAGCACTATCGAGGATTGCTTGCTGTAGTGCCTGATTTGGGCTGGTCATGGTGTGGGGTAGGAATTCGGAATTCGGAGTTCGGAGTATAGGACAAAATCGGCTACTCGCTACTTGATACTAGTAAATTCTTCGCTGCTTGATATAATTCCTGCACTCGATCGCCATTTTGGGGATACTGAACCACACCGGCACGAAAAGTTACCGTTAGTGCATCTTGGTTAGTTAGAGATAATGGTTCTCGATTTAGAGTTTCTTGTAGTTCAGATAACCTGGATTTTCCTTCACTATCGGTCATGCCGTAAATACCTACCACAAATTCTGAACCTCCCCAACGAGCAACCAAATCTTCACTGGGAAAGTTTTTCTGTAGTAATTTGCCCAAGTGGGACAAAACGCGATCGCCTACAGCATAACCAGAGCGATCGTTAATCTGCTGAAGATCATCTACATTTAGAAGAGCAAAGCAGAGGGGTTGATGACATCGTTTGGCTAATTGTAGTAGTTTAGTCAGTTCTTGAATAAACTGATGACGATTGCTAACTCTGGTTAGAGGATCGGTTTCTGCCCTTGTGCGCAGTAGTTGCGATCGCTCTAGACGATTGAGGATACGGGATAGTAATTCGGGAGCCACAATCGGCTTGCTCACGTAATCATCAGCACCTGCGGTAAAGACTTGCTGCCTGATTGCTGCATCTTGATGTACAGTCAAAAATAGAATCGGTAACTCTGACCAACGCTGGTCATTACGCACAACTTGGCATAGTTCCAGACCACTAATATGGGGCATCTCTAAATCTAAAATCAGTAAATCTGGGGTAACTTCTTCTAGGGTTGACCAAAATTGCAAAGGTTCTTCCAAAGTAAAGACTTTGATGCCCCAAGGTTCTAACAGATGATGCAAAGCTTTTAAGATTAAAGGATCGTCGTCTACTGCTAAAATTTTGGTTTCAGTGCGACGCACCCTTTTTATTACCTGGTTAACTGCTGCCAAAACTTGATCGGGAGACATGGTTTGAGGTAAAAATCCGCGTCCTCCTAGTCGAGAAATTTTGATCCTCTCTAGTAAATTATCCCTAGCCCCTAGAACTATTACTGGTACTGGTGGGGTACAGGCACTTAATTCTCCGAGCAAAGTGAATTCTTTATCGGTGATCACCATACCTGCCAGATTTAGGAGTACGGCTTCAGGACGTTGGCGGGAAATCCATTCTCTGGCAACGATGAAGTCACGGACAACTTCAGCCCGTATTTCCCAGTTTTTAGTTTCCCGTAGCAATTGTTCGCCGAGAATTTTATCTGGTTCTACTATTAGCAGTAGAGGTCTTTTCTCAACCGAAAGAACATCAGGAACTTTTTCTTTAGTGGCTTGTGCTAACTCTTGGCGCAATGCAATGAGCAACGCAGAAAGAGATTGTTTTTGTAGTTGGTTTAATGGTTGGGGCTGTTGTAAGATTTGTTCGATTTCTCTAGCTAGACGAGAACCTTCATCGAGATCGAAGATCCCTAAAGAACCTGCCAGTTTATGTGCTTCTGTGATTGCTTGCTGTCGAAATTCATCGGTTAAATTATCTTGGCATACAACATCAGTTGCCCGCTCGATCGCTGCAATACGACTCTCTAGTTTATGCTTAATTCGCTGCCAAAGTTCAGTAGTTGCCGCGAGTGCTTGTTGCTCAATCTCAGGAGATAGGGTTTCTGACTGTCTAATGACTTTGTTTTTCTTACTCTTTGGTTCTGGAGTTTTTAAACGATAGCCAATGCCATAAACTGTTTCAATCGGATCATCTTTTAATCCCGCACTTTTGAGTTTGTGTCGTAATCCTTTGATATGAGCTGTGATTGTTTCCTCCCCTGGAGGAACATCAAAAGACCAGAGATGATCTAAAATAACGCTGCGACTGAATACTCGTTGTCTGTTACGTAGGAACAACTCCAATAGACCATATTCTTTAGGCGTTAAGGAAATTAGTTGTTCCTGATAGGTAACTTCACAGGTGCTGGGATTCAAGGCTAAATCGCCCCACTGGAGAATTGGCGTTGCTTCAGTATCTCCGCGCCGCAGTAAAGCCCTAATTCGTGCCGACAATTCCTTCCAGTCAAAAGGTTTGGTCAAATAGTCATCTGCCCCTGCATCCAAGCCCATAACCTTTTTGTTGCTGTTATTTTGGGCCGTTAATAGTAAGATTGGCGTTTTAATACCTTGCGATCGCAATCGCCGACAAATACTAATCCCATCAATTTTCGGGAGCATCACATCTAACAAAATTAGATCGTAGGGAAGAACCGCCGCTTGCCCCAAGCCTATTTGACCATCAGCAGCAACATCGATGGTATAGTTCTGACGAGTTAACTTTGGCACAAGCTGTTGAGCAATTAGTTCGTCATCTTCAATCAAAAGAATTCTCATGGCGGTCACATCCAGCTAACTATATAACTAAAGCAAGGTAACTCTTAATGTTTTTTGCCTGAGTCTAATTTAAGCTTAGCTTGTCAATAACCAGAAGTATCGCTTTAATTTGTAATTGACAACACTTTGGGGATTATAGAGAAAAAATCAGATTTATACTTTTTATCTTGATTTAACTGTTTCTTTATAAATTAAGCAAAGATTTTGAGGAACTTATGTGCCAAAAAAATAAAATGTTACATAATGGGCTTTATGTTGTCCTTTTTGTAGCATCTGATAATGAACTCATAAAGCTATCAAGTAGACGAAATTCACATTACGTGGAATTATTGTCAAACCATCTCAAATACGTTTGTTTATCGTGTATTACTCGGCTATTTGCTCTAAAAGTGCGATCGCAATTTGAACTTGTTCTTTGAGAGATTTTGCATTGTTACCTATATAAAAACCGCCCTGATTTTTGGGGGTAATTCCTTGGTTTAAAATAACCAGGATTTCTTGTATCTGCCCGTGTATTACGCTATTAGAATCAGCCTGTTGTTTATCGTGTATTACACGGCTGCTGCCGAACATTGTTTCCAATAAATCTGCCCGTGTAATACTCAGTTTTTCGGCTTCTTCTCCAAACTTATTCCAGGTTTCATCGGTAGCCCTGATGCTTTTAACTTGGCGATCGCTTTTAGATTTACTAATAAATCTACCTTTTTTATCTTTCCCTTGCATAAAATATCCGTGTATTACTCAGTTATGAAAATAGTGTAATACACGGACAAAAATCAATCAAGAGTCTAAATGGAGCTTTAATGCCGCCTCAATAATTTGGGAGAGCCTAGTGTTTTTTTTCTTGGCTTGTTTTTCAAAAAAAGCGATCGCTTTTGGAGTTAGAAAAATTCCATAAGGTTCTTTGACGCGATCGCCAAACATTGGTTTGCCTCTTTCACCTCTAGAACGCGACAAATTTGGCACAAAAATACCCTCTACAAGTTTTCTATGGTTTCTGTAGAGGGCTTCTATTCTTTCTGATGTAGAAATACCATCAATAGATTTCAATTCTTTTAGTTTGATTTTTAAGTTTGGATCTATAGAAATATTAATTTTTCTCTTATTTTGATCGTGAATTCTAGTAAACAGTTTTTTGGTCATGAGGGCGATCGCGAATCAGTCAGTTGCACTCATGATACACGCTCATTTTAATTGCTTAGAAGTAATTTTTCTATCCAACTCTTATCCAACTTCAAAAGTTTATATTTTAAAAGTAATTAGCTCTTGTGACTACGATAAATAAAGTCCAACATTTTGCTCAATTATTTTGTCTCTTATCCAACTTTTGGGGTTATTTTTTTTGAAACATGATACTTCAAAGCTATATACATCAAAGAATAATAAGATTTTGCTAGGTATTGATTTTTAGGATAAATTTATAATGACTTGGAGGGGGGGGAGTTGGTAATTAATTTATATAAATAGTTGGATTATTTTAACAAAATTGCGATACACTAAAGCAATAGACAAAAAGCTTTTAGCTTTTGTGACTACGATAAAACTGGTTATTAAAAAAATCATGATTTCTAATCCAACACTTTTTGACTTCTACACTGACAAAAAATTTGCTAACAACACTGAGAAATTTAACTGTGTCCAGACAGCGATTCTTCGGTACTTTCTAACCGCCGTAACAGGAAAGCGTCTCAAGAATGAAAGATTTAATCAGGAGCAAATTAACAAGCAAGTCAAGAAGTTAAAGCGTATTGAAGTAGATTCTTCTTTTGATATTGAGACTCATTTGGAGCTTATTAAGAAGGGAGGGGAGATGTATGGCAAGACTAAAACTCAAATGAAGTCCCACGTTAGCTATGGCAAAAGATTTTTTGAATATGTATCTAAATGTGTTGTTACCCCAGAGCAAAAAGAGATTCAAGATAACAAAAACTCCATACTGTCTTACAGGGAAGCAATTATGGATAAGTCAGAATTTTATACTAAATCTAGAGTTGAAAATAAAAGAATCATTTTAATTAACGATCCAGAATTATATTTATCTGAATTGAGAGAAAAATATCCAAAACTTAGCAGTCAAAAAATATACGACAAAGCAAGGTTGAGCCTTAGTCATATATTTAAAACTATTGAAGATTTTATTAAATACAGGAGTCAGGGAAGCAAAAAATGTAGAAAGACGACTTATTATCGAGATAAAGAAGCAATACTAAGATTTATTGGCTGGTACAAAGAATATTACAAACTTTCAATTGACAAAGTTGATATTAAAAGTATTTTTCCTATCATAAGTCCTTATCAATATTTTAAAGAATATGATCTAAGTTGTTTGTCTAAAGATAACTTCGCAGAATTAGCAAAAGAAGAATGGGTTTTAAAAGTACAAATCAAAAATGAATCAAGAGAATTTAAAAAAGTTCTGGACAATTTTTTTTGCCAATATTTAATAAATTCTAAGCTTGGGACTAAACAAGTATATGTACAAAGTTTAATTAACTTTAGCTATTTTCTTTATAAAGACATTACTGATACTGAAGAAAATGATGATTTTCAAGACATTTCTTTGATTAGAACGCTAAGAGTTTATATGCGAAATCTTGGTAACCAAAAAGAAATTGAAGAAAAGAAAGTTATTCCATTTATTTGGTCAGAAATTATAGCTGTCTATGAAAGATTAAGGAAGGAAGCAAATCAAGATTATACATATAGTAAAAGTAATAAAAATAATAAGGGACGCAAACTAACTAAAAGGGAAAAATCATTACATATACAAGATTTTCTAGCGATTGCATTCTTCTGTATTATGCCTCCAGATCGCCAAAGAACTTTCCGAGAATTAACCTTTGGTGAAACTTTAAAATATGGAATAAGAGATCCAAAGCGCAACATTTTTATTAGCTACGATAAACTAGAGTCAGATGAAGAACCTAAATATTATATTCATTTACTACCTCATCAATATAAAACTGGTAGTACTTACGGCACTTACTGGTATGAAATTGACAACGTTAAGTACGAAGATGGTAAAAAGTTTTACGACTATTTAAACCAATGGTTATTTGATGGATATCGCGATGAATTGGCAACAACAGGTAAAACTGATGCGATATTTATTAGAACCAAAACTGGAAAAAGATATGAAATTACCGATAGCGATGAAGATGATTATTCAACGAATATATTTTATAGATTTATAGAAAACATTTTCTTGAGAAAAACTAAGTTTCCTTTAAATCCTCATGCCTTAAGAGATATTTATGTTACCCACATTAATAACCTCAATCTACCAGAAGAAACGAGAAGGGCGATCGCTTATATGATGCACCACGATATTGATACTGCAAACAAAACTTACAACAGACAAACTATGGATGAAAAAATTTCTTTGGGAGTTGATTTTGTCAGACAATCTCATAACAAAAAACTAGCAGTTTAACTTAAAAACAACATTGGTAATAAACGTTACTTTGAGATTAAATTCTAAATCCCAGATCGCCTTACCAATCGTCGCTGTAATCCTTTGGAGCAGGGCGATTGCTAAATGTAATATTATTGTGCTTCGCATTATAGCACAAAGTCCCCTCCAAGCGATCGCTTGCTAATGCAGCTTCTCTAGCTCTTGTTGTGAGTCTAGGCGATCCGATAGTAACGGAACAGAAAACAACGCTGGACGTAAAGTATCTGAACTCAAAACTCGTGGACAGCAAGTTTATTTAAACGGATTAGATATTCCTGTCTTTCTGTCATGGGTTTGGTTAAAAAGAGATGGTAAGCGAGTTCAACGTTTTGTTATCTCA
>JAAUYH010054183.1_pt1 | contig 12743 bp, 6 predicted proteins | sample 7278061 | NCBI WGS metagenome assembly JAAUYH01 (sample SAMN14350203, study PRJNA611818) | marine sediment metagenome | isolation source: surface marine sediment (0.6m) | place: French Polynesia: Moorea | collected 2018-08
AACGAAGGACTGCCCGAGTCTCATCTGAGAACGATGGAGTCTTATCAAACTAAAGCATATACGATTTTTGCTATTTATCAAGGCGAACGATTATGGGGTTTGTTGGGGATTTATCAAAATAGCGGCCCCCGTAATTGGCAAGAAGAAGAAATAGAACGAGTCATTAAAACAGCCAAACTCTTTGGAATTGCCTTGCAAAAGTCAGATTACTTAGCACAAATTCAAGCCCAACAAGAAAAACTGCAAAAGCAAACCGAAACAGATAAAGCACTAACAAAAATTTTAGATCGGATTCGTCAAAGTCAAGATTTACAAGCAATTTTCAACGTTAATACTAGCGAAATCAGACAATTATTAAAATGCGATCGCGTTGCGATTTATCGCTTTAACGAAGATTATACCGGACAAATAATTGCCGAATCAGTCGGCAGCGAATGGGTATCCTTACTCCAAGAGCAACGCAACAGTAACGAAATTGTTGCCAATATTAATGCTTGTAGCGTCAGAGATTTAGCCACCAAATACGAAACAGTTCCAGTTAGCAAACCCAACTTCAATTCAGACACTTACTTACAGCAAACAGGGGGTGGCAACTTTAATTTTGGCGAAGTTTACACCGTACAAAACGATATATATCAAGCAAAATTTTCTCAATGTTACATTCAAGCATTAGAAAAATATCAAGCTAGAGCCTATATCATCGTCGCCATTTACCAAAATCGCAAATTGTGGGGCTTGCTCGCAGCATATCAAAATTCCGGCCCCAGAGAATGGCGATCGCCAGAAATAGAATTAATGGTCAGGATTGCCAATCAATTCAGTATTGCAATCCAACAATCAGAATACCTCAAACAAATTCAAGCCTCCAACCAAGACTTTAAAAGGAGAGCCGAAGAAGAAAGCACCTTAGCAAAAATAGGCGAGAGAATCCGTCAAAGTAACGACCTCGACAGTATATTTAACATCGTTACCAGCGAACTCAGACAATTATTAAAATGCGATCGCGCCGCAATCTATCAATTTAATCCTCAATGGGGCGGTAAATTTATCGCCGAATCAGTCGGCTCCCAATGGGTTTCGGTAATCGAACAACAAAACAACAATCCGAAAATCAAAGACAGCATCAATCAGTGTAGCGTTAGAGATTTAGCGCGATCGGGGGGGTTAGTCGGACAAGAAAACGTCAATTCGATCGCCACCGACACCTATTTTCAACAATCTCAAAATATCAATAGCTTTACTCAAGGTCAACTCTATCGCGTTCAAAACGATATTCGAGCCAATCCGAAGCTGAACGATTGCTATATCGATTCTTTAGAAGCATTTCAAGCTAGATCCTATATTGTTGTTGCCATTTATCAGGGCAGAAAATTATGGGGTTTGTTGGCGGTATATCAAAATAACGGGCCGCGCAATTGGCAAGAGCGAGAAATCGAGTTGTTAGTCAAAATAGCCAATCAATTTAGCTTAGCAGTCCAACAAGCAGAATACATCAAACAACTAGAAGCTAAAAACGTCCAAATTTCCAAAATAGTCGAAGGGGAGAAAAGTATCGCCAGACTAATAGAAAAACTGGGTCAAAGAATCACTCAAGGCTTAGATTTAAACGAAATTTTTCGGCTAACCATTTCAGAAATAAGATTGTTAATCAAATGCGATCGAGTAGCTATTTATCGTTTTGATGCAGATTTTAGCGGCGAATTCATCGCCGAATCAGTAAGTAGCGACTGGCCCGATTTAGTCGGCTCCAACATTAAAACAGTTTGGGAAGATACCCACTTCCAAGAAACCAAAGGAGGCCGCTACGCCCGCAAAGAAAGCTTTGCCGTAGACGATATTTATACCATCGGACACAGTCAATGTCACATCGATATTTTAGAGCAATTTCAAATCCGCGCCTATGCGATCGCGCCGATCTTCGTTAATAATAAGCTTTGGGGTTTGCTAGGAGCATATCAAAATTCCGGCCCCCGTCACTGGCAATCCCAAGAAGTTCAACTACTAGTTAAATTAGGGGTGCAAATTGGAGTTGCCATCTTACAAAGCAACTACCTTCAGGAACTAAAAATCAAAAATACTCAACTCCAGCAAAACGTACAAGAAGGCAAAGCAACAGTTCAAATTATCGAACAAATCCGGCAAGCTCAAGATTTAAATTCAATTTTCCGCAACACCCTCAACGATTCTCGCCGATTAATTCAATGCGATCGCCTGGCCGTATATCGTTTTAACCCAGATTTTAGCGGCGAATTCATTGCCGAAGCCTTCGATAGTAAATGGGTTTCTTTAGTCAGCTTGCAAGACCGCGATGAGGCCGTCAGAAATGATTTAATCGATTCGGGAGTTTGTACCATCAAACAGTATGGCAGCCCAGCCAAATCAGATGCGGACACCTATATGCAAGAGACAAAAGGCGGCATCTACCTCCAAGGCATTCCCTACCGTAAAGTAGACGATATTTACAAAGCTGGTTTCTCCGATTGCTATCTTAAAAGCTTAGAAAAATTCCAAGCCAAAGCCTATATTATCGTTCCCATTTTCCGAGGCACTCAGCTTTGGGGGCTTTTAGCCGTCTACGACAATACCGGCCCCAGACAGTGGCAAGAGCGAGAAATTCAATTAATGCTCAAACTAGGAGCTAATTACAGCGTCGCCGTCCAAGAAATGGAGTATTTGCAAGATGCCCTCGACAAAAACCAAAAACTAACTCGAGCGATCGAAAACGAAACCGCCAATGCCCGCTTCTTCTCCAAGCTACCGGCTACTTTGGTAGATCTGGCCAAAGACGATCGACCTAACAATATCAAAGATATTTTACAATTTACCGTCAACCAACTGCGTCAACTCTTAAAGACCGATCGCGTCGGAGTCTATCGTTTCGATCCAGATTGGTCTGGAGAATTCCTCGTCGAATCCGTAGGCGGAAAATGGCCTCAATTAGTCGGAACTCCCAAAGCAAGAATTACAGATACTTACCTGCAAGAAAATAACGGCGGCAGATACGCCAGCAGACAAAGCCTCCAAGTCGACAATCTTTACACCGCAGGCCACGACGAATGTCATTTTAACTTGCTCGAAGAATGGGGCACCAAAGCATACGTGATTGCTCCGATCTTCGCCGGAGAAGAACTTTGGGGCTTGCTCGGAGTTTATCAAAACTCGAACACTCGCGACTGGGAAAACGCAGAAGTCAACATCATCAGTCAAACAGGAATTCAAATTGGCGTAGCGATCGCCCTAGCAGACGCACTGACAAAAGTCAGAAATCAAGAGCAACAACTAGCAGAAATAGCCGAAAAAGAAAAGCAAGCTAAAGAAAACCTGCAAAAAGGAGCTTTAATGTTGCTGAGGTCGATCGAACCATCTTTCTTGGGAGATTTAACCGTTCGCGCCCCCCTCTCCGACGACGAAATTGGCACGATCGCAGATGCCTTTAATACCACGATTAGCTGCTTGCGAGATTTAGTAGCTCAAGTGCAAATTGCCGCCGAAAGAGTCAGTCAAACATCCAACGAGAACAGCGAATCAGTCACTCAACTGTCCGATCGCGCCAGAGAGCAAGTCACCCAACTCAAAAAAGCCTTGACAGAACTGCAGTTAATGGTTGCTGCCACCAAAATGGTAGTAGCAGATGCGGAAAAAGTAGAAATTGCCGTCCAAGAAGCCAACAAAACCGTTAACACCGGCGACAATTTAATGGAAAAAACCGTAGACGGAATTTTAGAAATTCGCAATACTGTTTCCCAAACCGCAAAAAAAATCAAACGTCTCGGCGAAGCATCGCAAAAAATCTTTAAAGTAGTCAATCTAATTGAAAACTTCGCCACCCAAACTAACTTACTAGCTTTAAACGCCGCGATCGAAGCAACTCGAGCCGGAGAATACGGCAAAGGTTTCGCCGTCGTAGCTGACGAAGTTCGCAGTTTAGCCTATCAATCAGCCAACGCTACTACAGAAATCAACCGGATCGTCGAAGAAATTCAAGGAGAAGTTAAAGAAGTTACCGAAGCAATGGAAATAGGTATCGCTCAAGTGGTTGAAGGCACTACCCTGGTTAAAGAAACCAGAGAAAGCCTCAGCGAAATCGTTACCGCCACCGATCTGATTAGTTCTCTAGTCACCAACATCACGGCTACAGCTTCAAATCAAAGCGATCGATCCCACAAATTGACCGAAGCCATGAACAAGGTTGCGACGATCGCCCGCAGCACCGCCGATAATGCTACTTCAATTTCTGATTCTTTCCAAGAATTACTGGCTACATCTGAAGACCTAGAAACCAGCGTCAGTCAATTTAAAGTCGATTAATTGCATCCCTTGGAAGGTCAGGAGGTTTGTCAAAAATACTTCTGACTTTCGAGTTCAATTTGCTTAATATGATTAAATATTAAATGAAAAATGGAACAATTAGACCCTTATTTTATCGAAGAAGCCACGGAAATGTTGCAGGTCATCGAAGAAAAATTGGTGATGCTGCTCGAAGAAAAAACAACCGATCGCGTTCATACTCTTTTGCGTAGTGCCCATACCCTTAAAGGTAGTGCCGCCAGTATGGGCTTAAATACAATACATACGATCGCCCACCATTTAGAAGACGTATTCGAGGCTCTTTATCCTCCAGAATTAGAGATCGATCCAGAACTGGGTTCGTTATTGTTAGACGGCTACGAATGCCTGCGAACTCCTTTGAGTGCTATTTTATCTGGCAATACTTACGACGAAGAAGCAATCTTAAATAAAACTGCTTCAGTTTTTGCCTTGCTCCAAGATAAATTAGGCGATTTCTTCGGCCGGGAAGCACCGATGCCTAGTTCTGAAGAATTGGGCTTTGATGTTGTCGGCTCGATCTTCAAAAAAAGCGTATCCCAAGATTTACAGATTTTAGAAGAAGCGATCGCCTCGAACGATCCGACCCAAATTGCCAACGTCTTGCGCTCTCAAGGTAATTTTTTCCTCAATATCGGCGCGTCCTATCAATTGCCAGGACTTGAAGAAATTGCGAAAAGCATTTTAGCCGCTCTCGAACGTCATCCCCAAGAAATATTAGAAATTGGGGTCTTAGCTTACGAAAATTTAGAAGAATCTCGAGCCGCAGTATTAGCAGGAGATCGCACCAGAGGAGGAGAAGTCTCTTCAAAATTGTGCTTTTTAGCCGGAAATCTTTCTTCAGTTCGACCTGCAGCGATCGAAGCCAAGCCAGAAATTGAGGCAATCCCAACCGAAAATGCCGACAATAGCTTGAGTGTAGTCGTCGAAGAAACTTTAGAACCAGAAGAGCCAGCAGCAGCAGAATCAAACACTTTAACAACCACATCCGAGCCAACTCAAGAAGCAACAATAATCTCTTCCACCATTATCCCCAGCCCTGCTTTAGAAGAATCTTTTCGGGCAAAATCACCCATCGATCGCTTTTTGTCTTCCCTCGATCTCGGCGATCCGCAAACTAGCTTGCGATCCAAAGACGATTATTTTGCAAATTTACCCTCAAACAAAGCTCCTCAAGAGCCAGAATTAGATCGACTCTCACCACAACCATCTTCTGCTTCAATTAAAGTCGCGATCGACCGACTCGATCGCCTGACTCAAACTATGGGAGAATTGCTGATCGAAGAAAACCAGCAAAAGGTCGAAGTAGAAAAAATTTATCAGGTTGCTAAAGAAACACTACGGCAATTTTCAACCTGTCAGCGACAACTGAGAAAAATTGATGAATGGTGCGATCGACATTTATTATTATCCGAGTCCAGACAACAATTTCAGCCAAAATCCCTAACCCATCTTAATGCTTCGTCGCGACCCAAAATAAATACTTTTAATGGCATTGGCGTTAACGGCATTAACCTCCAATTTGACACTCTCGAAATGGATGCTTACAGCGATCTTCATCTCTTGGTCAGCCAAATGAGCGAAAATATGTCAGCTTTAGGAGAAAAAGTCGAAACGATTGAAAGAGGGATCTCTAAGAGTTTTTTGGCTGTTAACAAGCGCAGACAGTTAATCGATGGGGCCAGGGAGAATCTATTAGAAAGCAGAATGGTCTCTTTAGAAATCCTTTTAAATCGCTTTCCGCGCCTTCTCAAACAAATGGTTACGCCTAATGTTAAGCAAGCAGAATTGAAGTTAATCGGCACTGAGGTATTAATTGATAAAGCAATTTGCGATCGACTTTACGAGCCTTTACTGCATTTAATTCGCAATGCTTACGATCATGGCATAGAACCGATCGAAGTGCGACAAAAATCCGGCAAACCAGAAATCGGTACGATTACAATTCACGCCTACCATCAAGGCAATCGTACCACTATCGAAGTTAAAGACGACGGCAGAGGCTTAAATTGGGACAAAATTCGCGCTAAAGCGATCGAGCAAACAATTATCGATCCGAACCTAGTAGAGTCTTCATCCGTTTCTGAATTAGCTGAAGTTTTATTCGAGCCTGGATTTTCCACTGCGCCTAAAGTAAGCGAACTTTCAGGCCGGGGCATCGGTTTAGATGTAGTCCGCACTCAATTACAAGAATTAGATGGTTCGATTTCAATTCGTTCGCTATCTGGGGAAGGAACTAATTTTACGCTTCAATTACCTTTGAAGTTAACCACCGCTAGTTTGCTGATTTGCCAATCTCGAGGGATAATTTATGCCTTACTCGCTCGCTCGATAGATCGGATTATCTTGCCCGAACCAGACCAAATTTGTCAGCAACATGGACTCGCAGGACAAAACAGTCAAAATTTCCTCATTTGGCAGCAAGAAGAGGAGGAGCAACTAGTACCAATTTTTGCTTTATCCGATTTAATCGATTATCAATGCGATTTATATTACCAAGCCGATGATTCACCTTTGTTTAATTCAATTCAAAACAAGCAAGATCGAGCCAAACCTTTATTAATCTTGGGAAGCGATCGTGAATTAATATCTTTGCAAGTCGAACAAATTTTATCAGAGCAAGAATTAGTTATTAAAACTCTCGGGCCGACTCCTGTTTTTCCGAGTTACGTCCAAGGATATAGCATTTTAGGTAACGGCAATCTCACTTTAACGATCGACCCGACAGAATTAATCAATAAGGTAGATTTCAAAGTAGTAGTGCCTAAAATGACTAGCTTGCAAGCTACTTTGTCTACTCTAGAACCAGAACCTTCCGAGCAACTGGCTCTTCAAGCAGCACCGATTCGAGATGCTTCGAGGGATAATTTTAGCTTAGCAAATCGAGATTTAACCGTTCTCGTCGTTGAAGATTCTGCCTTTCAAAGACGAAATGTTGTTTCTATTATCTCAGAAGCAGGGTATCAGGTTTTACAAGCCGGTAACGGATCTGATGGGTTCTCTATTTTAGAAGAAAATCCGAAAATCAATTTGATAATCTGCGATATCGAAATGCCTTTGATGAATGGTTTTGAATTTTTAGATCGGTGTCGTCTCGATCCTCGTTTTGCTAATATTCCGGTCGTGATGTTAACTTCTCGCAGCAGTAGCAAACACCGCAAAGCTGCTTTGACTCTAGGAGCAAAAGGCTATCATACTAAACCTTGTACTTCTATCGAATTGCTAGAAACTATCGACCTACTCCTCAATCGTAAATAAAACAACTATAGCAGTACAAGTTTTGGTAAGGACTTATAAGAGAGGCTGAAGCCTTAAATCTTAAGCATAATCCCTCTGCCCTCCGCCCTCTGCTATATCATTTAGTTAAAATAAGTTGCATTTTTCCTGCCTAAACTTGCCAATGACCCTGCCAATCTCTTTACCTTTTCACAAATTATCCCATCGCTCTAACGAAGAAGCTTTAAGAGCGGTTATTTTCAATGTTTGCGATCGGGTTTTTGCTATCCCGGTTGGCGCAGTTCAAAAAATTGTTGTTTGTCCCCCTATTACTAACAAGATCCAACAAGGTATTGGTTTAGTTAATATAGATTCTCAACCCGTGACTATTGTAGATTTAGGTTATCAGTTAAATCCCAATTATTCTCGCTCGATTGATGCAAATAATTTAGATCGTTTTTTAATTTTAGTTCGGACACAAAGTCAGGAAAATTGTGCGATCGTTACGGATTCTTCTCCCCTGTTAACCGATATTCCCTTAGCAAATATTCAACCCGTTCCCCCTTCTTATTATCAAATAATGCAACTGAATTTTGCCTCCCATATGGCTCTCATGCCATCTCTGACACCAGAAAAATCCCAAGAACAAAATTCAACAAATATTTTTATTCTCGGTATGGAAAAAATTTTACTGAGTTTGACTTAAACAAGGCAAAAAGTATCTGATTTTGTAGCAAAGAAAAAGAGGTTAATAGAATCAGGAAATTCAAATCAATTTTAAATTGATTCTTTTAAAAATCACCCCAGATTATTTGATTGACAATTTTAATCAATAAGAGACATTAAACAATTTCAAATGCTAAATTATTATTTAGGTTAAAATCGTATGAGGAACGGTCTACTACGTTAGTATCGCTCAACTCTAAATTGTAAAAGTCAACTGCATCCCAATCAAAATAAGGGCCAGCGTGCCAAGTACCCAATTCCAGTTTAATAAAACAGTTTCCAGGAATCCGAAAGGCTTTCATTCGATCCAAATCTGGTCGATCTGTAGATGAAGGAGGTGCTACAGCAATATACCAATCTTTCCCTGCTAAAGAACCTAAACATTGAGTACATTTTAGATGTCGATTAATACTATCGAACTTACGCCCTCTTTTCTTTAAACTCATAATATAAAATCTAGGAATTCCATTTCCTAAATCTAGTTGAGCATCATTTAAATCGTAAGCTTTACCATCTTCTGAAGCTGTAATTAACTGACCGTATGGTTGAAAATTATTCTCGTCAATCCATCGAGCTTGAAGTTGTTTTATTTTTACCGTTTGATTCATAAAGCAAAAAGTTGAGGTTAAGGTTTATTTTAGGTAATATTTAAGGCAAACCTAAAATTTAATTTTACTACCTTTGTCTCAGATATATATGTCCTTTGTATCTTGAATAATCTCATAGCTATATTTAAGCTTGTAATACGGGTAAAAATAAAGATCGATATTTAAATACCGTTTAAAATTCCTAAACCGCTTCTAAAACTATCCAACAAGGAGTATTTTATTATTATGTTGATTCTTTCTAGTAAAGATGTTAATTATTGTTTTGTTAGTTCCGAGAAAAAAGACAGTCAAAAAGCACCGATTCCTGGCATAGCTTATCGCGGACACCTTTTTGCTAAGCTCAAATCCTACCAACAAAATCAATTAGATAAAGCAATTATTAGATGTCGAGAATTTTTAGATTTAGAAATTCCGGTTGTCTGTTTAATTATTAAAGAAGGAAACGGGTTTTCTTTATGGTACCAAGACTCATCCCTTAAACTGGTTAAAAGTAGTTCTACTCCCAAATCCCAAAGCAATTCTCAATCAAAACAACTTAAAGGTCAGGAAAATCCAATTCATTCAAAAAATAAAGCCGGTGATAATAAAGGATCTAAAGTCAGCCTCAAAACCATGATTCCTTTCTTTAGTGGTACAAAGAAATCTTAGGACAAAATTTATTACAAAAACAAAAATATAATAAAATTGTAAAAAATCTCAATCTAAATACCGTGACTTTTGCCTATGACCCAATTACGGCGGAAAAAACGCGCTAAAGAAGTTTCTTCTAAAGATAAGTATATTGGTCTTCCGTGAGGGCAAGTAGCAGGATTGCGAGTATTTTTCCAACGATCGAGTAAGATTTGCATTTCAGACAAATTGAGTGGTGTCCCGTTACGAATAGCACTACGACAAGCAACTGCTACTTGCGCTGTTTGTAAATCTCCACCTTGACTTAATTCTATTAAAGCTTCTTGGCGATCGCGGCGATCGCAGAGCATTTTAGGAATTGTTCTAATTGCCCACAATTGCGATCCAAAGTTTTCTACTTCTATATTTAAACGTTGTAGTTGTTGGATGCGATCGCAGTTTAATTGACTTAAAACTATTGGAGTTTCTAGATCTACCAATTGCCAATTATCTTGCAGCTGTTCGTATAACACTCTTTCGTGTGCAATGTGCTGTTCTATTATCCACAATCCGGCAGAATGTTCGGCAATAATATAAGTATTATGAACTTGGGCGATCGCCTTTAAAGGCATTAAATCTAGCTTCTGATTCTTATGGTTTAAATTAGTAGTTTCGAGGGGCTGTTTTAGGTGATAAATTCCTTTCTCTTCGCTGGCTTTGATTAATTTAGAAATGCGTCGATTGCTGCGATCTTCTAGCAAATTTGCTGGCGAAATTCTTAAAGCTTTTTCAATCGCGATCTCAATTTGTTCTTGCCAAAATTCAATCGAATGTAGATAAATCTTTGCTTTAGCAGGATGTCTGTTCCAATCTATTCGATCGGGATTTGTTTCGAGTGCCAAAAAACAAACCGGATAGCGATCGCGGGGTAAATTGCGCTTCATTAGGGCGATTATTGTTTGTTCTAATTCTGGCGATCGCACGACGCGTCCGTTTACTGCTACTTTAACCCAATCAGCACGGGGTCGGTGACAGCGATCGGGCAATCCGATTGCTAATTCAATTTTAGAGCTTGAATTGTCTAAATTTACTTGGGTTTGTAGTAGTTGCAGGTCGTTTTTAGTGACTGAATTGAGTATTTGAGGTAAGATATCTTTGCTAGTATTGCCCGGGCTAATATTAAACCAAGGTTTATCTTGTAAGAATGCGCGCCAAGTCACTTGAGGATGAGATAGGGCGATTTGGTTGATAGTTTTTTGAACTGCTTTCAGTTGTTGAGAAGTTTTAGGTAATCCTTTGCGTCGCAGGGGCATTTTAGCAAATATATTTGAGACTGTCACGATCGTCCCTACTGCGATCGCAACTATTTCTTGTTTGACTATTTCTCCTTCTCGGTATCCGATTCGCCAACCGATTCCTTCTTCATCTTGTCGCGATCGCGAACAAATTTCTAAATCTGCTACTTGGGTCAAACTATGCAATGCTTCGCCGCGAAATCCCAAACTGCTGATTTTATTTAAGTCTTCGCTGGTCTTAATTTTACTTGTGCTATGGGGTTTAGCACAAATTTTTAAATCTGTCAATGTCATACCGATGCCATTATCGCTGACTCGCACTCGCCACGAGTCAGACCAAAGATAAATACAAATCGAGGTTGCTTTAGCATCGAGGGCATTCTCTACCAATTCTCTCACTACTGCGGCGAGGGAGTCAATTACTTCGCCAGCCGCAATCAAATTAACAACTTCTTTGGGGAGAAATTCGATCGCTAATGACATATTCTTAGAGATTGTATCCCATAAATAATAAGCTGCTCGTTTATTATAGTAGTTCTCTGCTTTGGGTCTGAGGCGATCGCGATCTGTTTAGCTGAAAATCATCATTTAATTTATAATCAATACCATAAATAATCAAAAAAATAGGATTCAATTATGGACACGAAAATAGATAATAGAGTTGCAGCTAAAACTGCTTTAAAACAAGCTCTTGAAGAGCATGACGGAGATACGAACCATAAAGATGTGTTGTCAGCTATCGACCGACTTGTGGCTTTCAATCCTACTTTAGCTCCAACAAAAACTGATTCTTTACAATTCGGAGAGTGGATTTTAATTAGCGCGCCAAATTTTCCTAACGGACAAAAGCGTGCTGATGGAAAATATGAATATACTTTGGGCAATTTAGCATTTAATATTTTTGAACCGACAGAACTAAAATTAGTTATAGATCGTGTCGTGCAGCCAGTATTTGCTTTAGATACAACAGAACAATTATCCCATAATATCCTAGTTGAGTTTACAATTGTAGACGAAATAGCAAATAATTTGCAGGGTAGTATCAAAAATTTAGGTCAAGCTTCAGCTAGTGACGATCGCACTTTACAAGTCAAATTTACTGGTGCGGAACTTTTACCGCGTAATTTGGAAAATCCAGAAGAAATTAAAGTTTGGTTAGATATCTTCGCTCTTAAAAAACAAAATAGGAAAGTAAGTTTATCTAAAAAAATTCAGTTATTTATTGCACGACTATTATTAGGCTTAGATTTGCCATCTGATATAGATAAGGATACGGGAAAATTATCTTTTACGATGAGCAGATCTCCTCAAGGTGGTGTGGAAATAATTTATCTTGATTCGGATTTAAGAATTACTCGCGGTACTAAAAAGAAAACTATTTTAGTCTGCGAAAAGAAATGAAAAAAAGCAAATAAGTCTTTAAATTTCTAAATTTTGGTATTGCGAATGCCGAAGAACAATAGTTTAGTTAATAAGTGATGATATTTAGTTCTTCTTCTTTTATTTATAGCAATTTTCAACAATGTAAGGTAATTTCAATTTCTTTTTTGATTTCTATATGTGAACAAAGTAATACCATTTTTCAAAAGTAATAAGAGACTCGATCGAGGTAGAAAGGTCAGAGAGGTCGTCGCTGCGCTCCTCGTGCCGCAAGCGGGGCAGAGGTCAGACAGTACAAGCTTTTAAAACTTTTTTCATATTATTAAATAAAATTGCTATTTTTGAGAATTGCTATAAATAATACTTGTGGCTCACAAATGTGGGTATTGCTATATCCATCTATACTATTTATTTGTGTTTTGTTTTATTTTTGTCGGTCAAATTTTAAATCAAGAGAATTCTGTTTTGTCTAATATAGATTGGATTGAAATCGAGAAAAAGCTCCAACAATCTTGGACTTGAAGCTTTTTATAAATTCCGATTAAATTAGTTCTGGTTGCTTTTCTTTCTTCTGAGATGCGGC
>JAAUYH010059334.1_pt1 | contig 12743 bp, 8 predicted proteins | sample 7278061 | NCBI WGS metagenome assembly JAAUYH01 (sample SAMN14350203, study PRJNA611818) | marine sediment metagenome | isolation source: surface marine sediment (0.6m) | place: French Polynesia: Moorea | collected 2018-08
GAAGTAATATCCCGACGCACCAAAAAAGTTCCTGCTCTTCAAGGTCAGGTAGTAGCTAATATGTTCTTTGAACCTTCTACTCGTACTCGTAGTAGTTTTGAACTAGCTGCTAAAAGGTTATCTGCTGATATTTTAAACTTCTCTCCTGGTACATCTTCCCTAACTAAAGGAGAAACTATTTTAGATACGGCTAAAACCTATCTGGCGATGGGTGCCAATATTATGACCATTCGTCACCAGCAAGCAGGAGTTCCAAAAGCGATCGCAGATGAAATGGATCGTATTCAATCAGGAGTCAGTATTCTCAATGGTGGAGACGGATTACATCAGCATCCTTCCCAAGCTTTATTAGATTTATTTACTTTAACCTATCTCTTGGATCAGGAAAATCCGCGTTTAGAGTTATTATCAGGGAAAAAAATCGCTATTGTGGGGGATATTCTACATTCTAGAGTGGCTCGCTCCAATATTTACAGTCTGACAGCAGCAGGTGCAGAAGTTCATTTAGCAGCACCTCCCACCTTATTACCCAAGCTATTTTTAGATTTAGTCCCAAGAGATAATCTTTATCTCCATTGGGAATTAGAGCCAGCCTTAGTAGATGCCAATTTTGTGATGACTTTGCGCTTACAAAAAGAACGGATGAGTAACAATTTTATTCCCAGTTTGCAAGAATATCATCTCAATTATGGCATTACACGCGATCGCATAAAAGTTTGTCATCCTGATGTTAAAGTATTACACCCAGGTCCCGTTAATAGAGGGGTAGAAATAACCTCCGATTTAATGGATGATCAAAATTTGAGCTTGATTGGAGATCAAGTTACTAGTGGTGTTGCAGTGCGTATGGCTTTGTTATATCTAATTGGTAGCAGTCATCAGTAATCATTTAAACCAAAGAACCAGATCAGTTTTAGTAGTATGAGAATCTGGCATAGTAGAGGTTGCGCCAACCCCTTGTATAGAGTCAAAAATAGCTATTGATTCGGGGTCATAACTTGCATAAAATCCTGGCATTTGTTTCAAAGTTGCCATAACTTCTTCCATATCAATATAAAAATATCCGAGACTATTATTAGGTATGGTTTGAACAAATTTTTTAAATTTAGGATTTTGTTTGAGAGAGTTATTAGGAGATTTATTCATAGAATCAACAATATTATTCCCCATAGTTAATAAGAGATTTTCCTTATCTAACCAACTATAAGATATGTCAATATCGCTATTGGGAATATTCCATTGAGTGATAGTTTGTTTCTTTGTTTCCTTAGTTTGAGCGATAATTCCCGTCCGCTCTTGTAGTTTATTTGCTATAGAATCTAAGGCATTTTGAGCTGTATCGCGATCGCTTGTTTCTAAAATAATTACTGTGCCTAATTTTAGACCGATCTCTGGAATTAATGCTTGATTAGTTTTAACAATTCCTAAAGCATATTCCCCATCCATCCAGCCAAAAATGTCTTTATCTAAGTTCAAACCAGTAACTACTCTAGTAGAATATCTTGCCCCTCTTAATGTAGTTTTTAAATTACGATCTTGCTCACTAATCTTAACTAGATCAGACCAAAATTGACTAATACCTTGACCATTAAATAAGGCAATAGTTGCTGCTGGATATTTACTAACTAGTTTATTATTTATTGGTTGAGCTTCTGTTAAATCTAGTTCAGGTTTTAGTTTCGTAAAACTTCGCATAGTTAGTTGTTTATCTTCTATTCCAACCCCTAAAATTACTGATTCTAGAGGCTGCAAGGTAGTTAAGTTATTTTGAGAAGGATTATAAAAAGTACTTTCCAGCAAGCGGTCGTAATCGGTAAGATATACTTGAACCAAGCTATTTTTGAGATTTAGAGGTTGTTTTAAAACTTTCAGATTGTCTGGATTACTAGCAAAAGAAGGTTCTCCTTTATAAGTGTCAATAGCTTTTTTGACAGCTAACATTGAATCAGAGACAACTATTTTATTACCCAATATGGCAATATTAGTTATTTGTTGTTGCTCGTCTTTAGCCTGATTGATTTTAATACCGTTGTGCTGGACAAATTCTAATTTTTCTCCGCTTTGAGTTTGAAATTTTTTGAAAAATTTGTAAGCATTAATTGGGTTTTTAATACCTAAAACTAACAAACTATATTTTGCACTTGATGTTTCATCTTCAGGTACTACAGCTAACATCATATTTCCCAACCAGGGTTGAATATCTGTTTGATAATCAATGTTTAAGTCAGAAAGTTCTTCGTCTATTGTGTTAGTTGTTTCTTTGATTAAGTCTTCAGCTCGATCTATACCTAAATTTTCTATCTGTTGCCAATCTTGATACTCGGTAGAAATAAAACTCGTAAAAATAGCTTCATCAGGAATTACTTTTGCTCCTCTTAAAGGAGTTAATTCTTGAGGGATAAAACCTTTTTTGTAAGCATAAATACCACCACCAATACCCAGAATACCAATTAAGCTTAAAATTGGTAAGAAGCCACAACCTAATTTGTTAGAACTCATATTTTTTTAGTTAAAGATTTAGAAGTAATTCTTGCCTCGATAAAACTTACTGAGAACAATGCAAAATTATCAATAAAAAATCAGCCATTGCTTTTATTTTCATTTTTAATTCAGCATTGTATTTGGACTATATTAGATCAACCTCAAAAGCAGTGCCTTCTTCCACAAAATTCGGAAAGTTTACACGAATATTATCCCTTTCGTCTCCAGTTGCATATAAATAAGTACCTTGGCGATCGCTATTTTGAAATCTGGAAAAATCCCTCGCCCAACCTGAATCAGCACCATAAACATAAAAAGCTAATCCCTCTTCAGTAAAGCTATCTGCAAAATTTTCATTAATACTTACTCTTTCCTCTTCTTGAGCAAATAAATAAGTGCCAGGAGTAATTGTGCTTTGGAAACGATACAAAGGAATTAAATCATCTCCTTCTTCAACTGCAACTTTAAAGGCTAATCCTTCTTCCGTAAAAGTATCTGCAAAATTCTCATTGATACGATCTCTTTCTTCTTCTCCAACAAATAAGTATGTTCCTGGTATCTTAGAGTTTTGAAAACGATAGATAGGACTATTCAGTGGACTAGGTTTGGCTTTTAATTCTAGTTCACTAGCTCTGACTGAAGCCTGATTAATAGCATCATTGACCGAAGATGGTGTTAAACCAATTCTTTCTAAGTCAATTTCATTGCTTTGTTCTAGTTGTTCCCAGGTAAAGTTTCCTAGATAATTATCTGATTGATTAAAGCTATTGGCAACTTGATCGTAGCTCAGAGTAGTATTGTCGGAGAAAACAAAACTTTCAATGCGATTTTCAGGTTCTTGCCAATCAACTAAAATTGCATATTGATCGGATTGTATATCTCCTACATACAGATGACGATTATCAATTTCGGCAATAAAAGATGTATCGCCATTAATATCTAGACTTTCAACAACTGCTATATCTTGGCTAGAATTACCATTTTCCAAAATAACAACAGTTGAATTGTCAGAAAGTCGATATTCATCATTTCCCGAACCACCGACTAAAATAGTTGTTCCTTCTCCGTCGGGTAATGAATTGGCACTAGAACCGAGAGTATCATCACCTGTTAAGGCAAAAACAATCTCTAAATCCGAACCCTTTAGAGTATTATTATTGGAATAGCCCACTTTTCCGACAAAATTGCCAAATAAGGCTAAATTATCGATTCCTTCAATAACTTCTGCGTCTTCAATGCGATCGCCTTCTGCAATATTATCAATAACATCTAATCCTTCTACCACATTCCCAAAGACTGCATAATCTCCATCAAGGAAATTGGCATCACTTAGAGGAAAGTAAAACTGGGAAGAAGCAGAGTCGGGGTTAGCAGAACGAGCCATTGCTATGGAACCACGATCATTGGGTAAAATCACATCTGGAGGGGTAGGATTTCCTGCCAGTCTCCCTAATTCTGTACTATAAGTGGGTTCCGCATTTCCTTGTAGCTTAATCTCTAAAGGAATAGTTCGTTCTTCTCCTGTTGCGGGATCGATGAAACCACCAGTACCTAATGTTCCAGTAAAATTAGGATCACGACTCTGAGGATCTCCTCCTTGAACCACAAAGTCTGGTACTAATCTATGAAATGATAAACCATCATAAACGCCACGCTGTACCAAATCAACAAAATTACCAGCAGTTATGGGTGCATCGTTACCATTCACTTCTACGATGATCGAAAGCCCATTAATTATTAACTCTACTTTTGCTGTGCCGTTGAGTTTTGGTAAAGTTTCAAACATTTATTTTCTACCAACAAATTTACTGTTCAATTTTACTGGTAAAGAATCTTTCTGGCATTACTTCAATGATCAAAGATTAATAGAAATTGCTTCTACAGGACAAGTAGGAATACACTGTTCGCACACGACACAACGCGATCGCAAAAACTTAAGGCGGAAAGTCTCCCGATCTAAAGTTAAGGCTTCTGTGGGACAGACTCCAGTACACAAACCACAATCAACACAAAGGTTTTCATCAATGGCAATTTCGCCACTCATCTGAGAAACTTGTATTTCTATTCCTCGCATCCATTCGATTGCAGCATCAATTTCATCAATATCTCCCTGAAGTTGCACCACCAGTTTCCCAACTTGATTCGGGGCGACTTGAGCGCGGATAATATTAGCAGCAATATTGAAGTCTTTGGCTAGACGATAAGCTATGGGAAGATGAACCGTATTTTTGGGGAAGGTAAGAGTAACGCGTTTTTTCATCTCTGCCTAAAATTAAAATATAGTAATACTAAATAACTATTTGCAACTATGTTATTAGAAATTAACAGAATTATAGTTCCCCCAGGACAAACTGTATTACTGGAAAATATTAGCTGGTCAGAATTTGAAGCGATTTTGGCAGATTTGGGAGAAAAGCGCAGTTCTCGTATTGCTTACGACTGTGGAAATTTAGCCATTATGACACCATTACCTGAGCATGAGATTAATAAAATTTACGTCAGCAATTTTGTTGAGGTACTTCTTGAAGAATTAGATATTGAATTTTGTCCTCTAGGTTCTACTACTTTTAAGAATCAGTTGATGGCAAAAGGTATTGAGCCTGATAATTGTTTTTATATCCAACACGAATCCGCAGTTAGGGGTAAAGACAGATTAGATTTAACCATCGATCCACCGCCAGATTTGGCAATAGAAATTGATATTACTAATCGTACTCATCCTGAAATTTATTCGGCTCTCGGTGTACCTGAGTTGTGGGGTTTTGAAGCAGGTAAATTACAAATTTTAGTTTTAGAATCTGGTCAATATAGCAATTCTCTCATAAGTCCTAATTTTCCTGATTTTGATTTAATTAATCATATTCCTCAATATCTTCAACAATGTAAAACTGAAGGCAGAAATAAAGGGATAAGAGCTTTTCGTGCTTGGGTTAAAGAACAATTATAGCTATTCTCATACTTGTGAAGTACACAATTCTCTGGTTTTTTGTTCATAGTTCATAGTTCATTGTTGATTGTTCCCTATTCCCTATTCCCTATTCCCTGACTCTCTCTTGTCACTTTTGAGAAATGGTATTAGATTGAGAATTTCTCTAGCGTATGCCCTAGCTGTATTTTGCCACTGTTGTCCATTAGTTTTAGCTACAGGAAAAGGGCTATGTTGAAGTTTATCTAATAATTTCTTTGCAGATTGGTAAAAATTAGTAATAGTTACAGGGATAATAGCACTACCTCCAGTTTCCAGACTGGCTTGATTCATTTGATTAACTATAATCCAACGATTGAAAGACATAGCTTCTACGATTGGTAAGCCAAAGCCTTCATTTTCTGAAAGAAATACCACCGCAGTTGCTTGACGATACCATTGAGCTAAATCGCGATCGCCGAGATAACCATGATAAGATACCCAAGGCTGATTTTGAAGGGATTTGATAAAAGCTTCTCCATCGCCTTGGGTACTAGTATTCATTCCTCCTACTAGATGCAATTCCCAGGGTTGATCACTAATTTCTCTAAGGGCTGACACTAAGGAGACTGCTTCTGGTAAACACTTCGCCCTAGGATCGATTCTTCCTACAGAGAGGAGAAAGGGCGCAGTCGGCGCATTGATTGCCACAGGGGGTAAATTGATTAGTTGGGAGTCGCTACCATTAGCGATCGCTTTTACTTTAGACTTCAATTCAGAAGCGGGGCGAAAGTGTAATAACTCCTGTTGGGTTGTCTCACTAACCACAATGATTTGTCGAGCAAAACGCAGAGAAGCATCCAGATAAACCGCAGCCCTTAACCAAGTTTTAATGCGATCGCCGTATTTATTAGCTGCTTTCCATTCATTCACATCATGAATTACTGCGATCGTAGGAGGATGCCAAGGTAAGACAATAGGATTTGATAGCCAAACTACTGTCTGTATTTTGTGGTGACGACAATAACCAGCAAAACGAGTAGCAACCCAAGCATATCGTTTTCCAGGAGCATAATCCAAGGGTGGTAAAACCTGAACTATTTCTGATAATTCTCCCAAAGCAGGAGTTTTAGCAATTGCATTGGGAGAGGCTAAGATAGTTACCTGAACTCCTTTACTGGTTAATTCTTCAACTAAAGGAGGTAATAATCGCTCTATATACTGTCCAATTCCCAAACGAGGACCAAGATAGTGAGCGATAAAAGCAACGGACATTAGTAAATATAAGAAATAAAATAATACACTCTATCTTAATTAATTTATTTCCTAACTGGGAAAACTATAGGTAAGGAAACTAAACTTTTACAATAAATCAACATAATTACTTATAGATCAAATAATAAAATTGTAGTTTTAATATGGTTGCTAAACCAAGTCAAATATTTTGGAGAGTCATTGAATGGTATCAAATTGCTAGACTTAAAGGACAAATTCCTTTTTGGATTATTTATGCGATCGCTATTTATCTACCTTTTGAAGAGTTTGTTTTAAGATGGACTCCTGGTCCTTCTATTGGTATTTTATTTCTGCGATTTTTACATGAGTTTGTACTTTACTACTTGTGTGCCAAAGTATTTTACAGGCGAATTATTAGACGAGAGCGCATAATTAAATCTTCAATTGAGTTAGCTCTTATTTGTTTTGTATTTTGGGCATTACTTTTATTAATTGTTCATCAAACATCTATATTTAGTGGAGTTAATAATTTAAGAACTCTACTTCGTTATGTTTCTGTTTACTATATTATCATCGATCTAGAATTATCAAAAAAGCAAATTTCTTTGTTACTAAAAACAATTTTAATTTTAGGATTAATTCAAGCATATTTAGTATCAGTTCAGTACTTTGCTCCTGCTGGATTTAACAATTTATTTGTACCTCAAAATATCAATCTAGAAGTAGGGGGAGCTGCAATTCACAAGAGCTCTGAGGTGTCTAGTGGTAACTTAAAAACTGGTGCAGTAAATGGCACTTTAGCTAATACTGCTAATACTTCTGCTTTTTTATTAATTGGCTTTATTATGCTAGTGGTTATCACTCTGAAAAATACTAATATAACCAACTATTTTTTATCGCCCAAAATACTTAATTTTTTCGTAATGTATTTTGCTTTTTTTGCAACTTACAAGCGAATTGCTCTTTTGTTTGGCTTAGTTATTCCAGTAATAGTATTATTTCTATACCGCCGAAAACTTTGGGCTAGTAAAGTTATTTGGTTTTATTTATTTGGTGGATTTACCTTAATATTTTGCTCTCTATTCTTTCTTAATGTAGATACATCAATCGATGGATGGGCAATTAGACAAGGAGAAAATATTGATTTATTGGGATATTTTGGACAGCTTTTTTCACCAGAATATTGGGAAAAAGGAACCAGACAATGGATTATTAAAACTATTTTTCACGGAATTATTGGTACAGGAAATTGGTTTGGTTTAAGTCCAGCTCCCAATGATGCAGTTCAAAAGTTAATCGAAATTCTTCCTAATAAGGCAAGTATAATTTTGGAACGTAAATTCTGGTTTGAAGATGTTTATTGGGCTGCAATGTTACTTTATTATGGAATTCCCGGAGTTGCCCTATTTGGTTACATATTTCAACGGCTCTATAAAATTTCCCAGTATTTAATAGATTATTGTTTGGAAATTCAAACCCGAATTTTAGGAATAGGATTTTGTACTTTTACTATTATTACTCTTTTCTATGGTTTTGTAGAACGTATTTTTGAAATCAAATGTTTTTCTTTTTATTTATGGCTATTAGCTGGTTTAGTAGTGAATGTTTATTCTCGTTATATGCGAGAATTTCATAATCAAAATTCTTTTAGTTCTAATAGGCTATAAGAGCAAAATTATTGGCTATCAGTTCTTAAAAACTTAGCCAATTAATCTTTTTTTACCCATCGAACTTGATTTATTCAATATGCTAAAATTTTCTAATAATGTTGCCTCTAACTTTAGGCTTATTCTTTTTTCCATCTTACTATTAATAGGTGGTTGCAGCTCGGAAAAAGAATCGAACCAGACCTCTGTTTCTACACCAGCACCATTAGCAAGAAGAAGCACAAAAATTACAGCTTCACCTGCTGTTACTGAGCGTCCTTTAAGTAAAAATTATGCCTGTTTTAATGTTAATTCATTGCTCGTAAAATCTTGGTCAAATCCAGATTTTTCAGCCTCAGTTAATCAAGTAAATCCCACATTATTAAGAATTCCAGGTGGCACAGAATCAAATTATTGGGATTGGCAAAAAGGAGGATTAATTAAAAATGTTAGGGAAGCTATGGCTGGTTATCCTATAAATTTTAGAAGTAAAGACCTTAAATATAACGATAGTAAATTAAAAGATATAATAGAAGGAATCCAAGCAACTGACACTGTTCCTCTTTTTGTCTTAAATCTTGCTAGTTCTACTTTAGAATCCCAACTAGAAATGTTACGAACAGCCAACGACTTGGGAATGCCAGTAGAATATATTGAATTAGGTAATGAATTCTATATTGATGTTCCTAACTACCGTCGAGTTTTTGCCAGTTCTGAGGATTACGCCAAAACAGCTAGTCAATGGAGCAAGGCAATTAAGGCAGAATTTCCTCAAGCAAATATTACTTTAGTTGGTGCAATTTCTAAATCAAAATCTCCTAAAAGAGTTAAAAATTGGAACAGCAATCTTATCTCTTCAGCTATTGCCGATGCAGATGGAATTACTCTTCATGTTTATAGTGGACACGGTTTAAAATCTCCTATCGACTTAAATTCTAATTACCCTTTCTTTACTGAAGAAGAAGTCCCCATAATTTTAGGACAACCCTTTAGAAGTGCGGAAAAATTTTATAACAGCGATGATTTTAAATTAATCCCCAATGACAAACAAATTTGGATTACAGAATATAATCTATTTGAAAACATATTTGGTAATAATGAAGGAAAAGCCCAAAGAGTTATGGGAAGTTGGACTCATGGACTTTATACCCTGACACAAAGTTTATTGTTTCTAGAAGATTCTCGAATTAATATTGCTTGTAATCACGTATTAGTAGGAAATTCTCGATTTGCTGCTATTTTTCGTGGTGCAGCAAGTTTTGTCAATCCTAGTGACCCGAATATAAAGGTTACACCTAATAATTTAACTGCTACTGGTTCAACTCTAAGCTTCCTGGGAGAAGCAATTTCAGGTATGACTAAAGCGCAAAAAATTGATTTTTCTTTTTCACCTACTTTAATTGGGAAAAAAGACTTTGAATATCCTGCTTTATATGGCTGGAAATTTAGTGATGGTGAATATTCCAAGGGAATAATTGTTAATTTATCGAATCAAAATATTCCGATCAATCTAGAACAACTTTTTTCTGTTTCAGTCAGCTACGAACAGTTAACAGAGAATCCTAGAACTTTAGTAACGGGAACTGATGTTTTACAGTTTAATAGTGGTGAAGCTACTTCTGAAATAGTTTTACCTCCCTATTCAGTGACAAAATTAAGAGAAACTAGCAGTTTACTTTTTGACTAATATCCATTGGTATTAACTGGTTAATCGTTCATTGTTCATTGTTCATTGTTCATTGTTGCCTATTCCCTTCCCTAACTAGAAAACTTTTTCAGCCAACCCTATTTAAATATTTTTACCTTTCTGATTTTTCTAGTCTTTTACTAGCTAAGGACATAGAATAGCAACATACCCAATAAATACCAGCAACAAAGATATAAACCTCTCCATAACGTCCTAAAAATTTGGGATTAGCCAGGATTTTTTGGGACATCCCCAGTAAATCTACTAATCCGACAATAGCTAATAGAGAAGTGTCTTTAAATAAACTAATAAACTGTCCAACAATGCTAGGAATAACAGCTTTTAGTGCTTGAGGTAAAATGATAAAACTTAGGGTAAAGATTGGATTAAGTCCCAAAGCTTTTGCTGCTTCTGTTTGACCACGGGGAATAGATTGTAATCCGCCACGGATATTTTCTGCTAAGTATGCAGAGCTAAAAATAGTAAATCCTGCGATCGCGCGTACTACTCGATCTACTCTAATATTTGCTGGTAGCACCAAAGGTAACATTACCTGTGCCATGAACAAAATACTGATTAGGGGTAAACCACGAATCACCTCGATATAAGCAATAGATAGCCAATGAATTACTGGTAAGTTACTTTGTCTGCCTAAAGCCAATAACACACCAAGGGGAAAACAAAGAACAATACTTACTACCGCAATTAGAATCGTGAGAATTAATCCGCTAAGATTGTCTAGTTTGACAGCCTCTACTCCTAAAAGTAACCAAAGATTGACAAAAAAAGCACCCAGCCACATCAGAGATAGCCAGGATTTGATCTTTGGTACAATACGAACAAATGTCCTACCAACTCCGGCACTGATAATCAACAGAAATAGCATTCCCAAAAGGATAATACTAGATTGAATATCTAGGGGAGTAGCTACAGTAGGACAACTAATAGCTACTAGTTCTAAAATAATGCAACCAACAGATAGTAAGGTTAATATGCTGAAAATACTAGCTATTACTCCTAATACTACTACAATAGGAATATTAAGCAGATTAACTTTAGGATTAGCTAAAATCCCCCAAGATAAACCTCCCAAAGCCACAATAACTGCTAGACTTGCCCAGGTACGCCACAATAACTTAACAGGGTACAGTCCAGCAAAAAACAGACGTAAGTTAGCACTTAATACTTCCCATTCTGCTTGAGTAAATAACCACTGGAGTAATCCTGAGCCAATCCAATAGAGAAACAAAATACTAAGTATAGTTAGTATTGAGTTGTACCAGGTACTAAAGAGATTTTTTTTGAGCCAAGAAATTGTATTTATGGGATTAATGGGGGGTGATACCTGGTTACTAAGATCCATAATTTGAGTTTCAACACGCTTAATGTATATTAAACGCTGAAACTCCCACTCTACTGTTTTTATTGACCACTTTTCCCAATTCTTTGTCCCCGCATCCACAAAAGACGCGAGGATTAGTATTGTTACCTTTACTCAATCTACGTTAAGCAGAAATAAAAATATCATTATTCCCTAAGTTAGGATTGTTGCTCAAAGTTGCAATAAGAGACTGATTCCTTGAACCAGTACCATCAGGATCGAAGAATAATTGACCATTACTGCGATTGTAGATAAAGCGATCGCTTGTATCAGCAGCACTAGAACCCAAAGTAAACTCAGAAGGTTTTAAGAAACCTGGAGTTAATCCTCCGCCAAACCCAGCAGCCGAAGCAATTACAAAATCATCATTCTGGAAATCTGTAATCACATCACCACCATTATTGACATTGGGATAATAGAAAATATCGCTTTCTGCACCACCAGTCAGTAAATCTGCACCAGCATCACCGATAAGAGTATCTTTACCGCTACCACCAGTTAGGGTATCTGCATCATTACCACCAATGAGAGTATCTTGACCATTATCTCCAGTGAGAGAATCTCGCCCTCTTGCTCCGATTAAGGAGTCATTTCCCTTTCCACCAATGAGAGTATCATCACCAATTGCTCCGTTGATAATATCGTTCCCATCTAAGCCTAAAATGCGATCGCTGTCATTCGTGCCATTAAGTCGATCATTATTAGCAGTACCAGTAATATCGCCAGGATTAGGATCGGGAGTAGGGTCAGGATTGGGATTAGGATTAGGAGGAGTAACAGGAGTACTATTGCCTGCTTCTCGAATCTTCAAAATTTGATTAACTCGGACATTTTTTAATTCCTGTCTAATTCCTGAGGGCCATTCAATTACTAAGCTTTGTATGTTTTGATTTTTGCCCAAACCCACATGAATTCTTTGAGCATTTTGAGCATAAAGGTGCATTCCGCCATTTTGTTCTCGCAATTGAGTTAAACCATCAGGAGTAGTAACTAAAACCCTGGCACCAATGCCGTCACGATTAGATCTTACCCCTTCTAAATCGAGCTGAATCCAGTTATTACTATTACCTTGATTCTTAAACAATTGGGAGGGAGTAGCCAGGTAAGTTTTGCGGGGAGATCTACCAACAGTAGAACCAACAAAAATATCTAAGAAACCATCTCCATCATAGTCCGCAGTAGCAGCTCGTCCACCTACCTGGAAATCTAACCAGCCAAAACTAAAAGCCTTTCCTGCTGCACCACCAGCTTGAGAAACAGTTTTAAAAGTACCATTACCTTGGTTTTCATACAAAATATTAGGCTGGTCAAAGGAAGGATAGGAATTGACTAAATAAAGATCGATATCTTGGTCATTATCAAAGTCTCCTGCTACTGCATTTTGCGCCAAAGTAGGACGATTAAGAC
>JAAUYH010177275.1_pt1 | contig 12741 bp, 6 predicted proteins | sample 7278061 | NCBI WGS metagenome assembly JAAUYH01 (sample SAMN14350203, study PRJNA611818) | marine sediment metagenome | isolation source: surface marine sediment (0.6m) | place: French Polynesia: Moorea | collected 2018-08
TCGGAAAGAAAAATTAGGGCCGTATCTGTATCCAAGATGAATACCTGAAAACTACATGCATAGTGGTTTGGTTGTAGCCCATGTCAGCGATGTAAACTTATAAATTTATTGTTATGTTTGATAGATCTTTCATTCCTAGAATACTTGGGATCAGTTCTGATCTTGCCCCTAAGAGCGTAGTCAAGCTGTCAAAGAAAATCCAAGATAATTATTTTGATACATAGCAAATCCTCATTTTTCAGAATCTAAGACGCACTCATTGGAAACTTTTTTTACCAAAATTATGACGCAGTTCTTAATTTTCTACGGTCCTCAGCAGTCCTTCGCAAAAATTGATTAGCGGAAAGTACGAAAGCTTCGACCGTGCTTTGCACGAAAATTAGAACATAAACTTGGAAATTATGCTCAAAAGTGAATGAAGTACGTTCAAAGTAGTGTATCGAGAAATTTTCGAGCGAGGCGGTTCAACAAGAATATTCTATTTCATGTGGTGTTCTATTATGTGCTGTAGTTGTACGTTCATTGTTAAAGTTTCGACGAAATAAACAAATTAGGCTTACTTTTCTTATACAGATTTTGATGCACTACGGTGTTCTGAGGAAAATTTTGAAACTAAAATTAGTACAGAAAAGAAGGTGGAGATCACTAGGAAAGGCGAGTATATTGAATTTGAAAATAAGAAATAATCATTTCAAGAATATTATCGGAGAGATACGCGGCAAATATCTTGTAACCGGAAGCATGAACAATGCAAGAAGTGTCTCCGTATGATGCTGTGCTCAGCACAGGTATTTAAGTTATTCGCAGGCTCTGAGCTAATTTTTTTCGATGCAATTTTGATGAAAAGTATCATATTTCCGAGAAAGCTGTAGAAATATGAAAATAGAAGAACAAAGAGTTTTGCCTTTCATCAGACCTAGAAAGAAATGATTCATTTCTGTACCACTGTTGAGCAAAGCCGTTTAACTTAAAATTATTACTTCTGCAATTTTTCTGAAAAGCTCTAAGTGTTGCAAACTGAAATCCGGGACGAATTCTGTTCTGGTATTTCCTCATACGATGAAATCAGATCAATAAGCGTCCTACTCCATGCTCCATATATCTTCGAACATCAAGCCACCCTGTCTTTCGCGAAAATTCCGAACAAAAAAGCACAGGATATCTTTGGCAGTTTCCATTTCATAGTTTATTTTTTATGGATTCTGCAACATAGAAAACAGATTAAAGGTACGGTTCGAAGCATAACCTTTGGTGAGATGCCTTAAACGTTCGGTCGAAATGTACTGACTCTATTTAATTCTCCTCATGAATTCATAATCTGCACATTTCTGTTTGCTTCTGACTGTCTACAACCCTTTTCAGACATCACTGAATTGGACGAAAATATCGACAGACCCTAGAAAATACTAAACACCTGCTAAGAGTTCTCCAAAAACCCTAGAATAAGTAAACAATCAACTCAAATTGACGCTTTGAACTGCCGATGTTTCAAGTTTATCTTTCTTGACTTAAACTCCAAAAGATTGACAGAGTTGATATTAAATTACTGTAAAAACATACATATTGGCAAGGTTTGCGTTAACATGAAGGAGCTGAACGAATAGTAGGAATGCATTGCAAAAAAATTATTAAAACTGTTGTAGGAATGATTTTCTTTTTAATTCTGAGAAACAAAATTTTCGAATGATCAAATCTTGTTTCTGTTGTAAAATTGTTCGATACAAGAAGATTGTATTGGCAGTAATAAAACTCTGAAAAATAAAATAATGACCGGGATATTGCAATTTTGACACTGATAAAGTAAGATTTAAACGAGCAAAACATAAGAAACAGTATCTACGTTCATGGATACTCGGCTTGTAAAGCAAACAAAAAACTATTTTGGATCGATTGTTTTCCAAGTATGTACATCATGCCTATTAAATGAGATACAAGACTAAATTTGTTTTGCCGATTGAGAAATAAAACTTTTACACCTCTCAGACTTGATTGGCGGTGAATCCCGGATGTTCAGCAGAGTATCAGACAAAGCCGAATAATTTAGATACATCCCCTTTAAAAAAAGAAGTGAATACAATAATTCAAAAATACAGCATGCTCTGGACATTGGAAAAGCATTAAAGATCAAAACTTATCTGAATGGATATTTTTCCCATGTATAGAAGCCTTTGCAGTCGTTTCGTTTGAGTTCTGAGGTGTCTCATGTTACGAAAGTTTCATCGAAAAATGGATTACTGTCTTCTTGAATAGAGTCTTGAGTGTCCCATAAGGCTTACTTCACCAGTACGTGTAAGATAATATAGCGACGTCTTGTCTGTATCAAGTACACTCTACGCATTAAGCTTACGTTCATTGTTTATCTGATTGTGTAATGCAGAAGTACGAAAATTTTTAAAATGTCGCAAAATATCACACGAAGTCGACTGAGTCGTTTTTCCGTTTAGCGGCGACGACGAATTTCGTGAGTTCAAAGCAAGGATAGTTCGCGATCGTTAAAACAAAAAATAATCACAAGATGGCAAGGAGTTTCCTGATGGACCTCAATACATCACAGGAGATGATTCACCGAAATGCATCGACATTTCAAGGAAGCAGGATGTACGAGATAAGAACTCATGCTACCATGCTGTCCAATGCCTCGTGCTTCGCGTCCGTCTATGCCGAACAACAAAGACATCGTCGTGCCGCATTAACCATCTCGAACGCCACATAGACGAACCAGCGTCAGGGTCGAATTGTTCGCAAATGATTTGATCTTATCTTTTCCGTGGGTGTGTTCTATTCAACCTTCGTTAGCCTGCACTCTGGTCACCACGAAACTACCACAAGCTACCCGCCATGCCCAATAGCATGCTGGATTTTATCCCCGAAGGAATCTGAGACAATATTTGCTATAGTGCACCATTATTTATTTTCTCGGCTGCAAAGCTTGACTATTAGAGGCTGCATCGGTGACAGAGACAGGCAGCTCTCCAAAACGCCACGCGAAGAATCTTGATTTTCGGCTCAACTATTTCATTCTCTGCAAATCAAGAGTGATCTGTATGTTTGTTAGATGCAATGATGATTTATAATCCGATTTGAGCTAGAATTCAACAAATCAAGAGGTAATTCTAGGGTTTTCATTGCTGTATCCCCCAAGTTGACGGTGCAGTTCGTGCGTAACGAGGACCAACGGAGAGCTGAAAAGTGAATGTTTTTCAGAACAGGCATAGTTGTGCCACACTGTAAGTCGAACACGTACCCTCGATGATCTCCAGGCCACGCCACGTTTCCGGGTACTGTACTATCGAGAAGCGATGAAGCAGCGTCCACGACAAGATACTGCACTGTACTGTACGATGATGACCACACCACCATGTGTAGGCGTCCATCCGCATTTAGTGCTGCAAGCCTTTCCTCGTCGCAATCTTACTCACCGTCAGAGCCGACTGTGCGACCTTGAGAGATGACATTTTTCGGCGTCGATGCACCCGAGGCCATTCAGCCCATTGCGGCGGAACTCGCGCTCGCCAGTATATTTCATCTGCTGTTGCTACTGAATCCGTTCCCGACCGCCAACTTCTTCTGCTCCATCGCGTACTCGGTGTTCAAGATTGTGGGCATCACCGCGCTCTTCGTGTCCATCCGAGTTACCGACCTGGCGCGTATCCCGCTACTCATGGTGCTGCTGCTCAACGAGGTGGTGTTGATTGTGGCGAGCATCCGCACGCGCCGGCTGTTCAACAGCATTAAGGTGCGATCCATGTACTCGTACTCCGTGCTGTTCATGCGATGTTTCGGTGAACTGTTGGTCATCGGACTAATGTTCGGACTGGCCGTTGGGACACAACTGCTTGTGTGCAGCTGTACAATGAGACAACAGGGGTCGACCTTGGCGAAGCGCCTTAACGTACAGTACCAGAAGTGCGTGCACCCGCCGATTTACCAGTTCGTCGCGAACATGGTCATACCGCAACTGCGCGCCATCGCATTCATCATCACCGCGGTCGCGTTCACGGTGTCCGTGTCAGGTTGGCAATACCTGCTGCTGGGCTTCAAGGACACCATCGGGCACACGCGGCACGACAACCTGTCCGCAATTCTGCGCGATGATCCATGGAAGCGCGTGGTCCGCTCCGTCTATAGCTACCTGAACGTCATCGCCGTCGGCCTGTTCTTGTTCACCACGCTCATGCCCGGGTTTTACCAATGCGAGCACGTGCGCACCATTGGGAACGTGAACAAGCTGCGGTACGTGCTCACCGTATCCAGTCATTCGTACCTCAACGCCATCCTCGCCATTAGCCAAATGTTCATGGCCGACGTCCACGTGCGGCTGTCGGCCGTGAAGGCGGTCGAAGACGCCGCCAGAGACAAGGATCCGCACTTCTCGGAGCAGGAACTCGTGAGTCCGGCGGCGAATCCCTCGCATTGGCTGCATCGTGCGGAATCCGCGATTCAACGGCGAAAGACCCTGAGGAAGCACGCACAAGAAAGCATGGAGATGGAGATATAGCGCATCCAACCGTTTTCGCTATGGAACCGACGGCTCTACGCCCTGTGTTAGTTTTGTTGGCTCTATCCGTGCCTAGTTATGTAGGTCAGTAACATACGGCAAATCGAAAATCCCAAGTGTATATTGTTTGCTCATCCCCTGCATTCCCACAACTTTGTCCCCTAACTTACCCATACACAGTTGGGACTTCGAGCGCGATCCTGCTCCGGAATTTGTGGTGAGTGCGTTATTCAACACAATAGTGTCTTCACAGCGTTCCACAACTTGTTCTCTACGTCACAAATCCAATGCGATGACTACACTGTATTACAGCCAACGTAACGTGCAAAGCTGCGAAGCCGTTGCCTGTTCGAACAGTGCTGTGTAGTACTACGCTAACGGCAATCACCGGGAGAACAGCACAACTGATGTGTCTATCAACAACTGAGTTCACAAGTGCTGAATGTAGCAATGAAATTCATTGGTGAAAACTCGTAGATTCCATACTGTGCTCGTACGGTGTAACACAAGTGCCGGAACAACAAGAAGTCGCTTTCCATGCACAACCGAATTGAAAGGATGATTAATTCAATTATTAGGTAATGAGCCGCATCAGTACTGTACTGTATCGAAATTGATCAATACGAAATTGTCGACGTAATTTGAGAACTGATCAAAATCATTGATTTCTTTTCTGAAGAGAACGAGTTGCAATAAGCAAGTGCCGGTAGTCAGTCAATACAGCTGAACTTGATGTCTCAATGAACAAAGTAATTTAGAACGATAAGCCCACGAGACGGTGGGGGAATGGTAGAGAAGTTGTTAATGAGTTCGTTGTTCAGTATTCCTCAAGAGGCGAAGGACAAATTCCAGTGAACTCAAACGGCAATCGTCAATTTTAGCGAAGATATGCAGTAATTCTCGACATCGAACGGTAAATTCAGCCGAGATTTGTGCATTGAGGTTACGATTTATGCCCAGCTGTCCCTCGCCAACTTGGAACAGCAAACTAAGCTACTGGTACACGTACAAACTGCAACTTTGATTGCTCGTAAACTCTCCACCGGAAAGATTACCGGGATTTTATTATCTGGCACGCAATCGAAAGAACATCATTGGGCAATCCACTTTGCGTTGAGGTGCTCTGCGTCAAACCGGTGACCCATCATATTTATCATTTTAATTCGGAAAACAATGAGGGACTCACGGAGGAAGTGAAGCCAGCATAGTTCAGACAACAAGGAGAAGTGCACACCCTGATGAGACACAGGGTTATCATGTTGCAAATCTGCTATATGTTCAGCATGGTGGGTTGTTGAGGTAGTACAAGAAAGCTCTTAGTTTACATGCATAGATGCACTGTTCTATTTACTATGTGTGGTGTGGAAGATCTCGATAAGCAGACGCATGCGTGATGGAGGATATGTTCAATTGCGACGACGAACCTTGTTGGTGCTAATTGTATCGAATTGCTCGTTAGCGACCAGCTTGTCGGCCATTTCCAAGGCCTTCATGTACTCCTCGTACTGTACATTGTTCGGGCGCACTCGCGTGGACCTGGCGCGATTGTACTCGTAACGCGATACCTCCTCCCTCGGAATCCAGTTCGACGCGCCCAGGGGCAGAAACCGACATTTGTACGTGTCACAAACGCCATTCGATTCCGACATGCCCACGACGATTGCCGGCCAGGGTGGGTGGATTTCCACTCGCGCCAGCACCACTGCACCTTTCACGGGCCGCCAGCCGTCTTCATCGTAGAAAGTCCCCGGACCCGCGTTGAGCTCGCGGATTCTGTCGCGCGCTTCGTCTATCGCGCCCACCAGCCCTTGCGTGGTCCCAGCCCACGGCACGCTCGACGTGCTCAACAGACACAACTTTGATATGTTCGCGTCGTTGAACGGGACTAGTGCTTCGATTGACATCCATTCACCCTCGTACGAATTGTAGAAGTATACCTGCCATTCTGTTAGAACGCAATCGATTGACAGATGTTGCTCGACCTACCCAGTATAGTATGCGGCCGCGGTACGGGCGACGCCATAAATTGTTCCATTCCGGCAGCGAGCACGGGCCAACTACTGCGGGCCAGTGTGGATGTGGCGGAAGTTTCGCCAGGACGAAGGATCCCTCTCGAGGCCATTCTTCTCTTTCTTCTTCCTTGACAGACACAGACTGTTGTGGGGCCATCTTCTGGATCCGCATGGGTGGAGAGCGACAAGATTTGAGCAGTGGGTCTCAAGTACACCTCGGGCGTATGATTTGCGGTTTTACTCTGTTGAGGGTGGAGATACAGGACGACTAGGGTATGCGCTATTTGTACATACGGTCTGATTCGTCCAACTCGCACTTTCTGCGCTTAACGTAACCTACGTCTCCCACTGAACTATTAGAGTGCAAGGTTTCTTGGGTGCCCTAGGTGTCTAGCTTCAAGTTGGAAAGTCGAAAGGTGAGTAATGAAAGGTGAGCCAACCATGTTTCCGCTTTCGGCCTTTGCGTATTGGAGCAGACGATAACACATGAACTTAGGAGTGCGAGAAGGAACACCCTTCATTTGCCTGCCTTGCTTTCCATGTTTTGGGAAAGCTCACGTACTTAGGCTCGCCCTCCACGAATCGCACTAATAGGAGTATAAAAAGTTCAGGGTCGTGCGGCACACGAAATGGCATCAATGTTGAATCGACAGTCACAATGAAATTTCAGAGATGTAGAGTAGAGGCTTAAAATGCGATTCTGGTGCTTACAAATTTCTAGGCGATTGGCAAAGTAATTAATATTCTTTCACACTAAGTTGGGTGGTAACAAGTGTCAGAATTAGGGACTACAAATCTCAGCCTTTCTTATTTCTGCGATATTCTGCAGCCTATTCGTGGTTTACAGTAGAAGGTAGTTTGTGCCCTGGGAATGCTCTTTTCGATCTCCCAGTTCGCAATTCGGGCTGAAATTCATTTTGCCTCGAATCAATTATCAATCGAAATACCCACAGCTGACATCAATTTTCTTTTGAAAATAAAATTGAACTATTTAAATTTCTTCAGTCAATAGCAAATTCATGTGAGTGCCATCGCTCTGTGAAACGATCCAAAGCCGCCAACGGGCACTGCTCACTTCGACCACCGATATTCCTGAAGATATTGCAAGCATAAAAAGTAATTATATTGCCTGTTTCCACAGTCGCCCTCACTAGGATGCCATGATTTTGCCCTATTGCTAACTTTCAAATTTCCCTATTTTAATTGATTTTGTCTGATTTTCAACTTAACATTACAGAAACACTCTTGCACCTGAAAATATATCTAGAATGCGCTGGAGTTTCATAGTAATACTCGTAGACTCATGATAACCATGGGCGCCAGTTACATCAATACCAAAAGTACGGCCACCCGACTAAAGCAAAATCCTAGTATTCCTTAAATCTCATATAAGCTTCAGATCTGGACTCTGGATCAGCTTTCTTGGTAGCGGACTGTATGATAACCCAAAAGCACTGGATTGGATTGCCGAAACACATTTTTATGTCGAAGTTTTCTACAGTTGGAGCGCGAATTCATTTACCGAGTAGTTCCATTTTTCTATGAAAATTTATTTTTGCGTCATATCCTATTCATATTTTCCATACTTTAGACAGCATTGAATTTTCTTTGACTTTTCGCTCACTGGCTCAGACAATTCTCAATTGCCTCCCCAAAGTAACCTATTTTACTGATTGGCTGCAGTCAAAAAATATCTTTTCATTTAAAAATGTTAGTTGCCTATTTATTCTAGATTCTTCAGTTTATTCTGAATCTCAAAACAAGGAGCAGTTGATTCACAGTCTGATACAAAGGAATTGTGTCAAAGAAAATTCATGCCTGTAAATTGTCGAACATCGTGAACAACTGGTTAAATAGTAAAGAACTTGATCTTGATCAGTTCTCTAGCACAAAATCCTTCTTTCAAAAATCATGCAATATTTCTAAGTTCGCTATCTGTTTGCTTTTAGGATGTCTTACCACAATAAAGCGATTTATATCTGGAATAAAGTTTTTTAGAAAGCTCATTTTCTAGACTCTACTATTTTATTGTTCTGTTTTAGCCGAAAATCGCTAACCTGATTAGCAAAATTCGAACTTAATTGCTCCATCCTGATATTTTTCAAAGCCTAATGTCATGGTTCTGAAAGTAATATTATAGATCAATGTTTCGTACATAAGGTGCTAAAAATTATTGATCTAGTGATGTTTTGAACTGTGCGCATTGAGCAGATGGGATGTATAAGGATAGCATATCAATTTGAAAGTGAGACGGAATCAGCACGCCCCAAGGCGAACTGTTCATATTATTTAAAATTCTTTATACAGTTCGAATTTTTTTCAATATTCGAAGAAGACTCTGATAAGTGAACCATGAATTCAGAATACACAATAAGACTTCAAATATAGCAAAAATGCAATCCAGGTAATAGTACCAGTATCGAGAAACATCTTATATGAGATATTGTCACGAGAGGGAAAAAATTCAGTAATTTCAAAAAATTATATCGAATTTATAAAGTAGTGCTCTAAACTTCGCAGGCCCAATTTAGCCTTATGCTTACTGGAATCAGTGCATTTCTCCTTTCTGTGCAGTGAATAATACCTGAACCGTTAGGAATCGAGGTTTACCATGTCAACATTATGATACATCCGCCTTTCTGAAATCAAAACATTAAGGATAGTCGTAAAAAGTGATGAAACTCCTGTATGTTGTTCGATGTATAAGTTGCGCACTCTTGATAATGCTAGCTCATCATTGAGAGAAGTAAATAAACTCCTGCTTCTAATGAACGGGTTGAGGAGATCATCTACAAGCTGCACTGTAAGAAGTGGATAAGCACCCTCTGATCGCGGTTAACTGATTTTTAGACATTTCGGACGTGATTTGAGTTGTTCTGCACATCACCAATGTCACTTGTACATCGGATAGACAGCAGATTGGGGACTCAACTGGTTTTGGTTTTATTTTCAGAGTCTACGGGCCAAATACTACAGTTTCCAAGATATTAAGCGAATAAGTTATCAGAAAACTTGTAGCCTGGATGGGCTAGAAGTAAGAGGTGTACATTTTCTGACAAGTGTGCTTGACAACTGATTGAATGATCCCTCTAGAAAAATAATAATCCAAATAAAATTTCAACCTGAGAAAATCATTGAAATTCAATTTCTCGAGGCCGAACTGTTTCTTGCTTGTGAACAAGTTTCTACGGTTGGCTTTTTATCTTTAATTTTCTTGCATCAAGAATTATATATACAAGATATTTCTCTAATTTATTCATTCCATTCGTATACATCAATAGATACGATGATGCAGTGATTTTATCCTTTTATACTGCAAGTATTTATGCATATATATATATCTTTCACTCAATAGTGCAACGTAACGAGGAATGGGTGTAGCTAATGGTAAAGGTATTCTGTATGTTCGGTAGATTTCTTACATGACTTTCAATCCAATCGAGATGAAATTGCATTAATCCATGAGATGCTTATTCTAATCACACGATATCTTTTTCTAAAACTCATAATAAAGTCCTCTGGGAAAAAAATTCTATGAAATTTTGATAATCGTCCGTTTTGCCATCAAAATACATGAAACACTTTCTATACTATTTATATTCGCGAACATCTCCTGTAAAATTACATCCAGATAAACAATTTGAAAGATAGAAATCATTATGCTTGGTTTGTTGATACATTTTGTAGATTCTTATATTGTAAGAATGCCATTTAAAATACGCATGGTTTTCTCCGAATAGTTTTTTTTCTTTACATTCCCTGAGCTTCAATTGTAAGCATAAACATTTAGTTTGGTTTTTGACTGGGTTTCGATGCAGCTTTTCCTCGTTTATGACGCTTGCAGACGATATTTAGCAGAATATTATTTTAAATAGCGGTTCCACCAAAACATTTCCCAAGTGGGTAAGGAGTAGGGGCACAGAGCAGGTACCTGTTTAATAGGAGCACAAGTCTAAATACGTTATTAATTGGTCACGAAAATAGCTGTGCTTCTACTAAATCAGTTGTCGGTTTCCTATTCTGTCGACGATGGAGAATCCGTCGTACAAGGAGTACAACTAAAATGGAAAAGAAGAAAGGACCCAAAAGCATACTAAGTGGGAAAAGCAGGACGAAAATCGAGATAGAGTTCCGTGAAAAACCACAGGCCAGCGTAACTTTCCCAACATTCAACTCTATCAGTTTCTGTATTCGGCCTTGTTCACGCAACCTTGAAATCCGCTGATCCAAAACGGTCCTCAGGGTCAGTCCGACATGGGAACTGTAGTACCAGACCGTCGTGTAATCTGGAATCGGATCACTAGGATCTTGCACAGCGAGTTTCGTACACAGCCCACGATTGTGCAGTTCGTAAAGTGCGGTCTGATCTGAGGAAAGGCAGTAACGCGCCGTTCTCTTCTTTCGGTTGCACAGGGTATCGTAAATGCCATCAAATGTCCCAACTGTTTGCCAAGGTTTCGGGTTCCGCGAAATTGTTTCAGGTAAGGCTAAGTCGCGCAGGATTGATTCAAATGCGCTCCCAGGGTTAACGACAAATTTTCGTAGCTTCTCCTCTCCCATGCCACGCAGCATGAATGGTAGAACATGGGGTCTGTTGTCAGTGACAAAAGCAACTATTCCAATTTCATAGAATAGGGCCGAGATAAGAAAGAATAGCATGGCTCCAATCTTCCACCACCGAATCAGAGAAGACCGAGTTTCTCTCTCATTGCCCTCCCGAACCACATCATTGATATTTCCCAGAAGCCAATGTCTTGGAACGAATGGTTCAAGCATAGCATTGCATATTGTTTCCCATCTAGTGTTTGTAACGAAGCAGTAGTTGATAAGGAAGTACACTGCGCCGAATAGCGCAATAATACCAGATAATAACCACCAAGTACCATGACCGAACGGCCCAAAAATGCTTTTCATAGCATCACTGAATGCTCTGCTTGGCAGCCGGTTTTCGGAGACTACTACAATCTTTCCACTGTTTATGGACGCAGATGGGATGGAGCCGTTCGAAATTCGGTAGGACATTTGGAACAACATTCCGCCAACCACGAATTTAAGCGGGCGTTCGCCACGAGATACATATCGAACGAAGTCCACCATGCCGTCGAATGTTGTGTTAGGACCAGCCCAAATACAATAGGAGTCCTGCAACTCAGGTATCTCATCGACCAAGTCTAGAAACGGTCCATGTAGCCCTGGATAAATCCGCGAACGTTGTCGACATTGGAACAGGTTCTGCCGCATGTGCGCGTCCAGATTCACAATAGGGTTTTCAGATCTGAATAGAAAACAAATACTTGTTTCACATTTGTCGAACATGGATGAATTCTTCACTAGCAGAGTCTTTAAATCGAAAGCATAGGCGACGACGAAAAGCCAAGACATCAGAAGGGTAATGCAGGCCATTGCCATCATGTTCGCTTGCCGTGAGCATTGTAGTTACCTCGTAAGTAAATAGGAGAAGCTTTTTTTTCCTGAGATAGCGCAGTGAGGTGTAATACCTTGTTGGCACAGCTGTGATACAATCTGAATTATGTTTCAACATTCGCTGCAAATTCGTCGGTCTTTTGTGTATCTCATTTCATGCGTTCGAATAAGTCGCAACAGCGAGGAAATGGTCAAAATGAAAAATGGCAACAAAAAGATTCACGAATCCTACCGAGGATTTTTGGTGCTGTTTTTCCCATTTTCACGTTCTGTTCCTTGTTTCCTCGAAATGAATACTTCGAAAACCACCAAAGAAAACTCAAAATTGTTTATCAAAAAATCTGCAAGGAAGATTCACTTGCAAGTACGCCATTATGCTCTCATTTCTGCCGATTAGAATTCTTGGATTAGCGAAACGAACTCTAGCCCAGAATCATAGTGCCGTACAGTACCGCTACACCACAAAACCCATATTAGGGTAAAAATTTGTGCTGTACCCTTTCCATCCCATCTGAAAGTATTACATTCATTCTGTACGCTACCGGTACCGTACTGTATTACTACTGTACTGTACCCATGAATATCCTTCAATTTGAAATGGATTTCTAAACTAGTACTGACTCATCGCCCAATATACCTTGTTTTGACTTGAGCTGACTCCCTCTTGCGATGCGTAACCAGGGAGATCCGTCTGCTTTGATTTCACTCAGTTTTTTGGGACAGGGTGCCTTATTCTATTCAAAATGGTTATAAACGAAGCATCTAGAATTGACTTCGATTCTAAGTTTCGTAGAAACTCTATCTAAA
>JAAUYH010013455.1_pt1 | contig 12740 bp, 10 predicted proteins | sample 7278061 | NCBI WGS metagenome assembly JAAUYH01 (sample SAMN14350203, study PRJNA611818) | marine sediment metagenome | isolation source: surface marine sediment (0.6m) | place: French Polynesia: Moorea | collected 2018-08
AGCCGAGTCGGCTAGCCGAGCCTGCCAGCCAAGCCTGCCATCGGAACGGGGTTGCTATTGTCGGCGATAGGCGATGTGCTCCTGATCCATCGGTCTGCGTCTGCGCTGAGGTGATGAATGACGTGCCGGGTCAAAGAAATGGCACCGACAGTCAAGAAATGAGCTGACGATTGGGGGCATACGTAGCGTGTTACTTCCCCCGAACCAACGTAGCACGTTATGAACGAACATCATCTTCCGTCTCATCCTCCGGGCGAGCTGATTCTGGTCCTCGGTGCCACAGGTAAAACTGGCCGCAGGATCGCTGCCCGTCTCCAAGCCCTCGACCGACCGATTCGCATCGGTTCGCGTGGTGCTTCGCCGGTCTTCGACTGGACCCAGCCTGCCAGCTGGGACCCACCTATAGAAACCCGGTTTCTTTTATGTTTCTTTTGGTATACATACTCAAATTATCGGTTCTCCACCTATAGAAACCCGGTTTCTTTTATTTATAAACATGCTTTTAGATTAATCTACAAACATATATCCAACAATTCCCCTATCTGTCCTACATTCACCAAAGTATTCGCACACATTATCCCTGACGCAGCTACCGCAGGAACCCCAATTCCTGGCATAGTAGTATCCCCGACGCGGTACAATCCTTTTATGGGAGTATGGGTTCCTGGAAACATTCCCTTACCTGCAACAATAGCTGGTCCGTAGGTTCCTTGATATCTACGTAAATAATGAGCATGAGTCAGGGGTGTACCAATCAGTTCCACTACCACCCTGTCTCGAATATCGGGAATCACTTTTTCCAAAGCACGGTATAAAGTTTCTGCTTTCTCTCGTTTCTTGAGTTCATACCCGTCATTCCTTTCCCATCCGGTGTAGGGTTCCAGGGTGTAAGCGTGAACCACATGATGTCCTGGTGTTGCTAAACTAGCATCCCAGACGCTAGGAATGGATATCATACAAGTATTACCGGGTACTGAAATATCTTGTTGGGAATCATGAACTACCACATGATGTCCGGACAAATTTTCTAACCTATCTCCCCGAATGCCTAAATGTAAATGCATAAAACTTTCCACTGCGGGAGTAGCTAATGCTGTTTGACGGAAAGATACGGGCAAATCTTCGGGATTTAGCAATTTAGTATAAGTATCCCATATTGTGGCGTTAGAAATGACCACCGGGGCTTTAATAACTTCCCCCTTCCGCAACTGGACACCCACAGTTTTACCAGATTCCACAAGAATTTTCTCTACATGGCATCCCAGTCGTAATTTACCACCCCAACGTGATAAACCCCTTACCAATGCGTTCACAATCGCAGCACTACCACCTATGGGATACTCTACTCCTGCACGGGAACGTTCTCCCAACATAAATGCGACTTCGGGTACAATTGTTCCTTCTGCCTTTAAACCAGAGAGGAGAAAACATTCCAAGTCAATTAACCGTCTTACCCAGGGATCTTTGACCGTATCATCCATTATCTTACCCACAGGTGCTTGGACAATGGGCAAATGGAGTAACATTTTTGCCAAAGAAGGTAAATAACGACTGATTAACAAGGGAATTACCTGCCAATCTGACCTTAAAGCTAGGGAGGGAATCCCCTTCATTGCTTCATAAAGGGGTAACAAACGTGATTCAAACTGTTTCAGTTCCCTTGCACCTTGGAGCCTAACTTTTGCTACCTCATCCCGATAAAGTTGAGCATCGCTGTAAACCGGAAAACACCCTTCAGGAAAATGATAGTATCCTAATGGATCATAAGGTACAGCTTCCAGGGATTCACCCAATACCTCTAAAATTTGTTTGAGGGGGTTTAAACTTTGGGGGCTAGTTAATCCACAATAGAAGGAGGGACCAGAATCAAATTCAAATCCCTGACGTCGAAAACTATGAGCTGCACCACCAGCAATTGTGTGGCTTTCACAAACAATTACTTGTTTACCATAACGAGCAAGTAATGCAGCGGCAGTTAGCCCACCAATACCACTACCAATGACTATAATATCACTGTTTTGTCCTTTATCATTTGTCATTTGTCATTTGTCATTTGTCATTTGTCATTTGTCATTTGTCATTTGTCATTGGTTAATCGTTTACCAATTACCAATTACCTATTCCTAATTACGAATTACCAATTACCAATTACCAATGAATGAACCATTAATTGAATTAAAGGGCATTTCAAAGTCCTTTGGTAGCAATAAAGTGTTAGATAATGTCAATTTAACCATTTACCGGGGAGAAGCTGTGGGAATTATTGGTCCTAGCGGTACTGGTAAATCTACTATACTACGGGTAATTGCAGGATTAATAGCTCCTGATGAAGGAGAAGTATATATAGAAGGGGTGCGACGAGAAGGATTAATTGAGGATGCAGCAGATCCCGTGGGTATAGGAATGGTATTTCAGCAAGCAGCATTATTTGATTCCTTGACAGTGCAAGAAAACGTCGGCTTTTTACTTTATCAGCATTCTAAACTGCGGCGATCGCGTATTCGAGAATTGGTCAACCAAAAATTAGAAATGGTGGGTTTACCGGGTACAGGCGATCGCTATCCAGCTGAACTTTCTGGAGGGATGCGCAAACGGGTAAGTTTTGCTCGTGCAATCATGTCTAATCCCGATAATCCTAAAGAAGGAGCAGAGGTTTTGCTCTATGATGAACCTACCGCTGGATTAGATCCCATTGCTTCTACGGTGATCGAAGATTTAATCCGCAGTTTGCAACACACACAAGGAGTATGTGGTACTTATGCTATTGTCACCCACCAAGACAGTACTATCCGTCGCACAGCTGATAGAATCATATTCCTATATCAAGGTAAAGTACAGTGGCAAGGTACAGTTGATGAACTTGACACTACAGACCATCCTCTAATTAAACAGTTTATCACCGGGAGTATACAAGGACCTATTCAAATGATGGCTTAAGACAATTTTGGATTTTAGATTGTAAACAAAATCTCAAATTTCCAGCCTCAAATCTAAAATTCAATAAGAGGAGAAAAACATGCGAAATCGAACATTTAGAGAAGGTTCTGTAGGATTATTACTCCTGTTAGGATTAACAGTTTTGGCAGGAATCATCCTCTGGTTAAATAGAATTAGAGTTGGGGCTACCTCCTACAAAATCATTGTCGAATTTGACAGCGTTGGCGGAATGCAAAAGGGGGCTGTAGTACGTTATCGTGGTGTGAAGGTGGGAAATATTTCCGCCATCACACCAGGAGCTAATAACATAGAGGTGGAAATTGAAATTTTCCAACCTGACCTGATTATCCCCCAAAATGTCTTAATAGAAGCCAATCAGTCTGGTTTAATTAGTGAAAGCGTTATTGATATTACCCCCAAAGCAAAAATACCTACTGAAACCTTAAGTATTGGTATTCGACCATTAGACGAAAATTGCGATCGCCAACAAATTATCGTCTGTAATAATTCTCGCTTAGAAGGTCAAATTGGCATTAGTACAGATGAATTAATTCGTACAACCAGCCGTTTGGCTACTATTTATACAGACCCTACATTTTATGCTAAAGTCAATCAGGCGTTAAAAAATACCTCGGAAGCTACTAAACAGATAGCTGCGTTGAGTAAAGAACTCACTAAGCTGACGAAAAGTTCACAACAACAACTAGGGGACTTTGCTGGAGCTGCAAAATCAGTATCAGGTGCAGCAGATGGTATCAGTCAATCTACTAATAAAGCAGTAAATCAGCTTAGTAGCGCAACCAACGAATTTGCTACAACTGCTAGACAAATTAATATAACTGTTCAGCAAGCCAATCAACTGCTAAAAAGTCTTGATAGTCTGGTGAATACAAATCGTGATTCATTGGTTGCGGCTTTAAATAATATTACTGACACAAGTAAGGAACTCAAAAATACAGTTAGAAGTTTATCACCATCTATCAGTAAATTAACGGAAGGTGAAATATTACAAAATTTAGAAATCCTCTCAGCAAATGCAGCTCAAGCATCAGCAAATTTACGGGATGTTAGTCAAGCATTTAGTGACTCTAAGAATGTGGTGGTATTACAACAAACCTTAGATTCTGCAAGAGTCACATTTGAAAATACCCAGAAAATCACATCGGATTTGGATGATTTAACTGGAGATCCAAAATTTCGCCAAAATCTTCGTCGATTGGTAAATGGTTTAAGTAGTTTGGTGTCTTCCACCCAGGAAATACAGCAGCAAGTGCAGGTTGCTGCTACCCTCGATGCGGTAAAAACTGCTGCTAAAAGTCCAAATGGGGTAAGTTCCAAGACAACAGTAAACCTACCACAGGTAATCTTGAATCCCCCAGATGTGGCTGTCAAGAGTGCTAGTAAACAACCTCAACAGCTAGTTAGTCCATTTACTTCCACCTCATCCCAAGAAAAGCTATTACAGCAACTGAGAAAGTATAGAAATCAGAAAGAGTAGGGGTGGGGTTTCCCCACCCGGGAGATGGGGAGGACAAGGAGGACAAGGAAGACAAGGGGAATAGGACAAGGAGAACAAGGAGAATTATAACTCTTAAGCAATAACTAATGACTAATGACTAATGACTAATAGACATCTGGTGGAAAAGAATGTTCGGTGACGTTGCATTGCAACGTCACCGAACAAGGGTTTTGGGCAACGCATATTTAATTTTCACGCCTATGTCTAATGACAAATGACAAATAACTAATGACAAATGAGAAATGACTAATGACTAATTCCAATCTTGTTCTTCTTTCTTCCCGCGACTTTTATAAATAACTCCAACATCGTGGATAGCGCGAGTTTTCTCAAATAATTCTGCTTCTGTCATCCCCCACTGTTGCAAAATTGTGTCTAAATTTTGTTGAATGTCTCTCGCACCAGGAAAGCCTTGATAACGAATTCGCAGTCTAGCAAGTTCTACTAAATTATAGTCTGTGGCTTCCCCTGCTAGTAAACTTTCAACTAGGGGAAGATCGCGATTGTAAAGTGGATGTTGTTGTTCTTTATTTTCCATAGGTAAAGGTTAGAGGGTGTTCGGGTTACTCCTTGATGAAAACCCATTACCCATTATTAATTACCAATTACCCATTACCGATTACCAATTACCAAGCTAATTTTGGGAATAATCAATCTAGCAGTCAAGAGGATGAGTAATTGACAAGTGAAAGAGCATATTGGCTAGCGTGGTCACAAATTTCTGGTATTGGTCCAATATTGCTACATCGCCTATACCAGCATTTTGACACCTTACAGGCAGCTTGGGAAGCTACTCCAGCACAGTTGGGACAAGTAGAAGGTTTTGGAAAACAAACCCTAGAAAAAGTAGTTCAGCAGCGATCGCGTCTCAATCCCCAACAACTACTCAGCAAACACCAACAACAAAACCCCGATTTCTGGACTCCAGCAGATACGGAATATCCCCGCTTGCTGTTAGAAACTCCCAGTCCTCCACCAATTTTATACTATCGCGGTGAGGTGGAACTCCAAGAAAACCAGGGAAAAAAACCAAGCGTGGGAATTGTCGGGACGCGCAAACCTTCCGAATATGGTATCCGTTGGACTCGTCAAATTAGTACTGCTTTAGCGAAAAATGGCTTTACGGTGGTTTCTGGGTTAGCCCAAGGAATTGATACCGAAAGTCACGCTGCTGCAATCAAAGCTGGAGGACGTACCATTGCTGTTTTAGGTACAGGTGTAGATGTTGTTTATCCTGCTAAAAATCGGGAGTTATACAAGCAAATTTTGACCCAGGGTTTAGTATTAAGCGAATATCCAGCAAAAACCCCTCCTGACCGCAAACATTTCCCCCGTCGTAATCGGATTATTGCTGGTTTAAGTCGAGCAATTTTGGTAATGGAAGCACCTATCAAATCTGGTGCTTTAATTACAGCTAACTATGCGAACGAGTTTGGACGAGATGTTTACGTACTACCAGGGAGAATAGATGACTATCCTGCACAAGGTTGTTTAAAGTTACTCTCTCAAGGTGCAGCACCAATTCTCAAGGAACTGGATGAACTGTTAAAAATGCTGGGAGCAATACCAAAATTAGATTATCTCACCCCATCTCCAGAACCTCCGCAATTACCCTTACCTGACTTGTCACCAGAATTACATAAAATTATGGATGCGATCGCTTCAGAATCTTTACCCTTGGATTTAATTATTCAACAAACAGGTATGACCACAAGCGAAGTTTCCAGCGCTTTGTTACAGTTGGAATTGATGGGGTTAGTATCTCAATTACCAGGAATGCGATATCAAAGGTGTTGAAAGTTCTGACCCCAAAAACATAAGCAAAATTTATATATAAGCCTGTTTAGCTTTAAAATCCCAAAAGTATTGTCAAATTTTGCTCAAAAATCTTGCATATTTTATCAACGCAATTACGTCTTTTTAGGCTATAATGAAAAAAATGCAATTGGGGGTTACCATGACCATTTTTTAGCCAAAACAGCTACAACCCTCTTCACACCGTAGCAACTGACCTAAAAGTCAAAATTTGACGACATAAGAAAAGGCTAATTTTCACACTCCCAGACGAGCTGATAAATATCTGTACTTGACAAAATATGGTGAATGTGGTAAGTAAATATTTTTAACCTCTTGAGCGAAATTCCCCATCCCTCTCTTATTCCCACCTGGATAGGGTTTTATTGTATAATGTCTGTATGTGTACATAGTCTCCCTAGGGCATCAGGAGACTCTAAACTGCCTAGGTCGGTATCTGAGCGTGGATGTTGCTGTATGTCTTTTGGACTTAGGGCATCTGGAGTAAAGACCTTTGTACCGCTAGCGCGGAACCCGCAGGGTAGCAGGAAATTTCTTCCCTTCGGGAAGCCGCTACTCTACGAGAACACTAGCCTGTGGCAACGCTGCGCGTACGTGAACGCGTCTACAAAGCGATTTGAATAGGACCCCATCCGTCTATACGGTGGGGACAATGTCACTTAGGGAATACAGGGAATGCAAAGAAGTAAATGATTCCACAAATTTTACCTCACCCCTTCCCCTCTCCTTAATAAGGAGAGGGGTGGCTTTAGCCGGGGTGAGGTTCTGAGTGTATTCCACAAGCGTGAGGGGCACTATAATTACCATTTACCATTTACCATTTACCGTTCGCGATTTTGTCGTTGGGCTTCATACAACATAATAGCTGCTGAAATCGCCACATTTAAGGATTCTACCCCAGGAGCGAGGGGAATTTTGACTTGTACGTCTGCCAGTGCTGCTAAAGAAGCCGACAAACCAGCACCTTCATTACCAAGCAAAATCAAACTGGGTTGGCACCAGTCTACCTCCCAGTGAGTTAAACTTGCAGTTGGTAAAGTTGCGATTATTTGCATTCCTGCTTCCTTAGCTTGTTGCAAAGTCAAATTTAAATTATGGGTTACCGCCATTGGTAGACGAAACCACTGCCCAGCTGTTGCCCGTAAAACCTTAGGATTATCTAAATCTACACTATCATCACTGAGCCACAAACCAGATGCACCAGCAGCAGCCGCAGTGCGAATAATTGTTCCTAAATTGCCAGGATCTTGCACAGTTTCCAAAGCTAATACCAAACCAGTAAATGGTACTTGAGTTTGAGGATTACCCCTTTTTGCTGTGGCTATTACCCCATCAGGATGTACCGTGGTGGCGATCGCCTCTAATACTTCCTCACTCACAATTTCTGCCCGTTCACATTGACTACAAGCTGTTTGCCACAATTGGGGATGAGTGTTTTGCCATTGGGAGGTACAGCACAAGCACACCAAGGGGTAATTCACCGTACAAGCTTCTTCTAACAAATGGGTTCCTTCCAGCAAAAACAACTGCTGCTTGTGTCGTTCTTTGGCAGAATGGAGTTTACGAATTTGCTTGACTAAGGGATTTTGGAGACTGGTTAACACGATTATGGGCAAAAACAAAAAACAAAGAGCAAAAATTATAGGCTTTACTCTTCAAAATTAAATGCGGAACCCGGGACTTGAACCCGGACATCCGTGAGGAAACTAGAACCTGAATCTAGCGCGTCTGCCAATTCCGCCAGTCCCGCTTAAGTTACTATTTCATTGACAATTTATTATTATTACTTAATTATCCTTTGATGTCAAGAAACTACTCTCTGGTTATTTCACATCTAAACCGCGCCAAAATTTAAATCTTTAATAAGATGCCATTAGATGTGAGGGAGTGGACTTGTGCTCACTGCGGTACTGTTGGTGATAGAAGGGTAAATAAATATTAATTTCCAGAATATTCCGGAAATTACCAGAGAGTTATGGTAGTATTAACTGTGAGCTTAATACACCAAAATGTCTAAAAAATATGTTACCCCGAAAGAAGGGCTGAGTTGCTGCGATGGATTTGTGAACTTAACGATACAGAACTCGTGGTTTGTAACAACACAGAGCTTAGCCCAGAAAGAGAAATGGTGGAAGATATACTGGCAATCGTTCATGTCTTTGAGTGCAGACTTTACGGACTCAGGAAGTACAAATCTCAAATCAAAGAAGATAAGAGTTTACCCGAAAACTGAGCTAAAAGCTGTTTGACGTAAATGGTTGGCTGCAAGTAGATACTGTTATAATGCTGCTATGACAACACTGCGCGATACTTACAAAGAAGGTAAGAAACTGCCTAGTGCTTATGATCTACGTAAATTAGTGATGTTGGGTATTCCAGATTGGGTAAATTCAACCCCATTTAATTTACGCGGTGCGGCTGTTATTGATGCTCATGTAGCATTCAAAAAGACTAAAAAAGAAAACAAGTTAACGCTAAAGTTCCGGAGTTGTCGCAACCCAGTTTTATCTTTTATCCTACAATCTTCAAACTGGAAGAAAGGCATTACTTATCCAACCCATAAAACTGATAGCAAAGTTAAGCTTTCTAGTCTAAAAGTTAACCCCAGTGAAAACATACCGGAAACCATCTCCAGCGATTTTAATATTATTTTCGATAGAGGTAGATGGTTTATAACTTACACAGTTTAGTCGGAAAAGTTACGTAATAATAATCAATAAGCGATTGCTTTAGACCCCGGAGTCAGAACATTTTTAACTGGATTTGATGGCAATAAAATTATTGAATTAGGTAGTGGGTCGATATCGCGCATAGTCACTCTCTGCAAGCGTTTAGACCGGATTCAATCAGAAACCGCGCTTAGCTAAAGGTAGAGATAACAAGCGTAAAAGATTTAATCTCAGAAAGCTTGCTCAACAGTTGCGGATTAAAATTCAAAACCTAGTCGATAAATGTCATAAAAAGGTTGCTTGCCCTCTAACTTCTAGTTATTCCCAAGTCATCATTCCAAGCTTTGAATCATCAGAGATGGTATATCGAGCTCAACGGAAAATAAACAGCAAAACAGCGCGTTCTATGTTGACTTGGGCGCATTACCGTTTCAAGCAGAGACTTATTCATCAAGCGGCTAAACACGGTAGTCAGGTAATAGAAATTGGAGAAGAATACACAAGCAAAACTTGTTCAAAATGTGGGCATATTCACCGCAAATTAGGAGGCTCTAAAAAGTTCAATTGTCCCAGTTGCGGACATAAAATTGATAGAGATGCTAACGGAAGTATCAACATCTACATAAAAACAATCTCCGGCAATTAACCGGAGGCAGGTTAGATAGCACCTAATACAGAGTATTACTAGGTTATACGAGTAATTACCGGGTTAAAGACTATCTGGTTAGGATAGAGATGGGAACGCAGGAACCAACATTAGGGCAGAGGATATCAGAATGCTAAAGGTGAGCAACTGGCGTTGGCATAGCCTCTTTGGAGGAGATGCCCATAAGAGCGGATGGTTCAGCCGTCTCTACTGTAGGAGGGGAGGTAAGACCAAAGCTTGGACTTTTGTGTAAGCTAAGGCATTCCCCTATGAGTACACAAACCCCATTTGCCTGTGCGGTGGTCTAGTTCACTGTAGAATCAAAACCAACTTCTAACTGATAAAATTTACTTATTTTTGTGGAGGGTAGGCTTATTAATCGTTCTGGCAGCTTACCAGATGCCAAAACTACACCTGTCGCAGACTCCTCAGTCTTGCAAATATGGGGTGGGCATCGTTTGCAAGGTCATGTCAAAATTAGCGGTGCGAAAAATTCTGCACTGGTGATTATGGCGGGAGCTTTATTATGTTCGGGAAATTGTCGCATTCGTAACGTACCGTCATTAGCGGATGTGGAACGAATGGGTGAGGTATTATCGGCTTTGGGCGTGCATGTGCAGCGTAATGGTGAAATTTTAGACATAGATGCTAGTGAAATTACATCATCCAAAGCTCCTTACGAGCTAGTTACGCAGTTGCGGGCAAGCTTTTTCGCTATCGGTTCCATGGTGGCACGATTAGGGGTGGCACAAATGCCATTACCAGGGGGTTGTGCCATTGGTGCCAGACCCGTGGATCTACATGTCCGGGGATTGCAAGCCATGGGAGCGGAGGTACAAATCGAACATGGTATTTGTAATGCTCATGTTCCTGGAGAAAACCGCCGACTCCATGGTGCAAAAATTTACCTGGATATTCCCAGTGTGGGAGCCACAGAAACCTTGATGATGGCAGCTACCTTAGCAGAAGGGGAAACCCTAATCGAAAATGCTGCTCGGGAACCGGAAGTAGTTGATTTAGCGAATTTCTGTATCGCTATGGGAGCGAAAATACAGGGTGCTGGTACAAGTACCATTACCATCGTTGGCGTTCCCCAATTGCATTCCGTTGACTACACGATTATTCCCGATCGCATTGAAGCCGGGACATTTTTGCTGGCAGGAGCCATTACTCGCTCAGAAATAACCCTTTCGCCAGTAGTTCCAGAGCATCTAGCACCTGTGATTGCTAAACTAGAAGAGATTGGAGTCTCGGTAATTGAAGAAGCACCAGATTGCTTACGTATCTTGCCAGCCAAAGCCCTAAAGGCAATAGATATTGATACCTTACCCCATCCAGGATTCCCTACGGATATGCAAGCACCATTTATGGCTCTGCTGACTGTAGCTCAAGGGGATAGCGTAATTAACGAATCTGTATTTGAAAATCGCTTACGTCATGCCTCTGAGTTAAACCGCTTGGGAGCAGATATTCGAGTCAAAGGTAATACTGCCTTTGTCCGGGGAGTGCCTATGTTGTCAGGAGCACCTGTACAAGGTACAGACTTAAGAGCTGCAGCAGCTTTGGTTGTGGCAGCTTTAGCAGCAGAAGGATTAACTACCATTCAAGGATTACACTATCTCGATCGCGGTTATGAACGATTGGATCTCAAGTTGCAACAATTGGGGGCTAAAGTCAAACGTGTATCAATTGGTAACACAGAGTAAGAAAATAGAGTAAAAGGTAAAGGGTAAAGGGTTAAAAACGGTTAAAAACGGTAAATAGTCAAGATAATGGAGAATTATAGCGGTTTTCGATTGATTACAATACAAAGGGAATGGGTGAAATTAGGACGGGCAGGGATGCCCATCCCACTCATGGTGTATTATACCCAAGTGAAAACCGCTATAGTTACTTCTTCCCCATCTTCCTCAATTTTTAATTTTTAATTGTTTTCCTTATTTACCATTCCCTCCAAATTGTTTTTTCATAGTTATACTAGCTGTATAGCTAGGTTTTTAATTTACAGTTTGTGTCCCCATGTCCTTGTTGAAAACAGCATTAATTGGTTTGAGGGCAGATGCTTTTCGCCATCCTCTAGACTTGGAAGCAACCAAAACCTTGAAGCAGATACCGGGGTTAGATATGATGGTACGTAATCTGCTAGGACCATTAGCAGAGCAAGTTTTCTATGCGGAAAATATTGCTTCCAGTGTCTTAGTGGGTGAAAAACAACTGCCTCATCTCCATGAATTATTGTTAGAAGCTTGTAAAATTTTGGACATGGAAGTGCCCCAGTTGTACGTCCGTTCCTCCCCGGTTCCCAATGCTTACACCTTTGCGATGCGAGGTAAGCAACCTTTTATTGTCCTGCATACATCCTTGATTGATATGCTGGAACCAGAGGAAATTCAAGGGGTAATCGCCCATGAATTGGGACACTTAAAATGCGACCATAGCGTTTATCTCACCCCAGTAAATTTACTGATATTAGCCGCAGCAACCGTACCTAACTTCGGAGTGGCGATCGCTCAAATAATCCAAACACAACTATTGGAATGGGTACGCTGTGCTGAATTTACCTGCGACCGCGCTGCGTTATTGGTAACCCAAAATCCGAAAGTGATGATGTCGGTGTTAATGAAATTAGCTGGTGGTTCCCCAACTTTAGCACCCCAACTGAATTTGGATGCCTTTATTGCCCAAGCTCGTGCTTATGATGAAATTAGCAACAGCGAACTTGGTGAAATGGTCAAGGCAGCACAAACAGCCCAAATGACCCATCCAGTCCCTGTATTACGGGCAAGAGAAATAGATCGCTGGGCAAGCAGCAAAGAATATGAAAACTTGTTGCAAAATTACAAAATTGTGTATAATAGTGAGGTTGCTTCCCAGGGCGGGTGGCGAAATTGGTAGACGCACCACACTCAAAATGTGGCGACCTTACGGTCATAGGAGTTCGAGTCTCCTCCTGCCCATTAGATAAATGACTACCCTCACTGAAATGACCGTAAAGTCTTCAGTATTTTGAGTGTGGTGCGTAATTCTCAAACCTCAGATAATTAAACTAGTGGTTTGTCCCATAAAATATGATGGGGTTTCCATCACACCCACCTGGGACTATAAGTCCCAGTCTAATAGTCAAAGTCATATAAATATGACTATAAAACTAGCC
>JAAUYH010195736.1_pt1 | contig 12739 bp, 8 predicted proteins | sample 7278061 | NCBI WGS metagenome assembly JAAUYH01 (sample SAMN14350203, study PRJNA611818) | marine sediment metagenome | isolation source: surface marine sediment (0.6m) | place: French Polynesia: Moorea | collected 2018-08
CCATTTTGGTCGGGAAAAGATTTAGGGGCTTGGTCAATTCCTAAAGGGATTTTTGATGAAAGCGAAAATCCTCTTGATGCAGCGAAAAGAGAGTTTAGGGAAGAAACTGGATTTGTTGTTGACGGAGAGTTTATAGAGCTTGGGGAGTTAAGACAGCCCAGCAAAAAGATCATTCATACCTGGTCGATTGAAGGCAACTTTGATACTTCTCAATTAAAAAGCAATACCTTTAAAATGGAGTGGCCCAGAAACTCAGGAAACATTCAAGAATATCCTGAAGTTGACAAAGGAGAATGGTTTTCTCTAGATATCGCTCAGAAAAAAATCTTCAAAGGACAAAGAGAATTTTTAGCCCGATTAGTCAATCGACTCAATGTTAGTACTTGCTAGCAACTATAAGTTAAGTCCAGCCGAAAAATCTTTAGCAACTGAGGAATATTAGACTCAATATGCTCAACTATTGACCTAATCGTTTCAGAAGCTCTACTATATAGTTGGATGGTTTTGAGACGAAACACCGATTTGAGTAGTCGCCAAAATTGCTCAATGCTTATGAAGCTTCAAAGACTCGCTCGCCCAGATGTAGTTTTTCCGCCATCTCATAAGTTTGTCCTTGAGAGCGTCTAGTAGGAGCGTGAGCGGCTAAATAGCGTGTAGCAGCCACCAAAACGTGAATTCCGGCTTTGGTTTCCCGCAGTCGAGCATACTGACGAAAAGCGGCTTCTATTTCCTGAATGGTGTGAAAATTTCGGTCTTCGCGCAACAGTAATTTTCCCAGCATGGCCAGTAAGCGGTCGGGATTGCCACCACTGTAAAGATAGCGAGCGACTAACTTACCTGCTTCGTCAACCTGTTGCTGACGGTCTAGTAGTTCCGGCAATTGCTCGAGTAACTCTTCTGGCTTAGCAACCGGCGCTCCCGGTTCTGGGAGGCGGGCCGGAGGAACATTTAAAAAACGGTTCAGATAAACTGTCATTGCCCCATCAAAAACTCCTCGCAACAGCAATGGGGAGGGGACTCGCCGCAATCCTGACTCGACAGCATGGGCAAAGGTAAATGAATGATGCGCCGTATTCCAATCCCCTAACTCATTATTGGTAGAAAATTGGGCAATTCGTAAGGCAGCAGCATAGGTAACAGTACCGGCTAATTCCTCAAAAGCAGCACCATTTCGTAATGCTTCTAACAAAGAATTAGCGATCGCCTGAGGGTCTTCTCCTAACAATACCTCTACTAGCCGTTCTTGATCGCTCCAACTGCCTTGTTTTTCCCAGCCATTGGCGATCGCTGCATCTAATTGGGAGAAAGCTCCCTCGACAATGGCAACTAAATCTATGGGATAACGCCAAGCATTAGATTCCTCTTTCCTTTCGGCACTGGCATAGCCTCGGACCAAGCTAGTCAATACCGAAGCGGCATTTTGCCAACCTACTGTATCAAGAGCTTCTAGTGCCTTATTAGTAAAGTCCAGGGTATGTCCACCATCGAGATAGCGGTGATCGGTAGCAGCGGCAAACAGCATTTGCGCAATTTGCTGGCGCTCGACGCCGAGTTCGATTGCCGAAACCAAACAGCGTTCGGCACCTCTCGAATCACGGACTTCGATAAATTGACGAAACCAGTTTTCTAGTAAAGATAGTTTATCTGCATTCTTCCCAGATAAAGGTAAAGGTTGCTGCTCGAATCGCGGTGGTTTACCGGCACATTCAGCAGCTACCGCTGCCAAACCATGATACATGGCGCGGGGTCGGTCTCGTTCGTCGAGATAGGGCAAAAGATTCATCATACAGGTATGCATGGTTAAACCCGAACCCCAACCGCGATTGCGATAGCGGATGCCAAAATCTAGACCTACTTGAAAAACCTCTGTTGGATCTACTCTTTGAGCCAGCAAAGCGAGAACGGACTTAGCAATTATCAGAGAAATACTTTGTTCTAAACCGTCGATTAATCTTTGCCGTGCGTGGGTTTTGGCATCAAGATGGTCAGTCAGATCGAGCCACACTTCTCCAGCGCGAATTTGTACGGGAAACGAGCGGACGTCATCTGCCCAGGGGTCAAACGTGCCCCCGCTTTCCAGGTCGAAACGAGCATGATGCCAATGACAGGTCAGGATGCAGTTAGAAACTGAGCCTTGGTGTAAGGGAAACCCCATGTGAGGACAGCGATTATCGACAGCGTAAATTCGATCATTGTGATGAAATAGAGCAATGGTTTGCCCTTCGGCTCGAACTACAAGATAACCTTTTGCTTTAAGATCTCTGGTTTGAGCTACGCGGACATAGTTATGAGTGAGAGCGTCCATAATTTTAATCTAATCAATATGCAGGTAAAAATATCGCTCGGCTAGCCTGTCAGGTTTTTTCTCGCTGCTTTTGATAGAAAGGGCGAACGAGAGAATTGAAAAAAATTAAAGTAATTGTTGGTTTTTGACCGTCAAGATTGCTTCTTCTGCTTTTTATCTGAAAAAACTGGAAAATGCGCTTGCATAACCTAGCTTTATGCTATCCATCTCTCGATCACTGAAGATGCTAGCTACTTTAATATTGTAATGGGTTTTTAGATTTTACCTATTATTGTTCAATCGCTTTGCCTTCTTTAACTTCAGGTCGATCTCACATTTGTGAAGGCAATCATTAGCTTCAAAAATACAACAATCACAAAAAAAAGGTTCCAAGTCAAACCAAAGTAATACTATGCTACCTCTGCTTCTCCTGCTTCCTTTTCTGCTCTATATTCCTTGTCTCTTTAGATAACGCCCTTGAGGAGAACCAACAATATGTCCTTGGTCATAAATCAAGTTACCCCGCAAAAATGTACTTTTGACTCGTCCGGTTAACTCCATCCCTTCAAAGGGAGTATAACCTTGCTGTGATTCAGATTCAGCAGCCTGTACAACAAAGGTTTCACTCGGATCTAAGATTACCAAATCAGCATCATAGCCCACGCCAATGTCGCCTTTGGCTGCCAAACCAAAACGTTGTGCGGGATTCCAACAGAGCAACTCAGCCATGTGATTGTAGGACATTCCTCGCTTGCTACCTTCACTAAACACTCCAGAAAGCAGATACTCAGTCCCCCCAAACCCAGATTTGGCTAACCAGATATTATTTGGATCTTGCAGACTGGCTTTTTTGGCAGCAGAACAACAAGCATGATCGCTAACAATCCAATCAATCTGACGATTCAACACTGTTTGCCATAAATATTCCACATCCTCACGGTGACGAATTGGCGGGTTAACTTTCGCCCATTTTCCTGTTGGCGCATCGACATCTAGTAATAAATGTCCCACTGTCACTTCCCGTCTAAAGTTAATATGGGGAAATGCCGTTTTCATAATCAGGGCAGCTTCGACAGCTTTGCGTGAACTCAGATGCAGCAGATTGATATTTACACAATTGGTTTCATGGGCAAGATAGGAAGCAATACTAATTGCTAGACCTTCTGAATGAGGCGGACGGGCAGCACTATAAGCTCTGAGACCAGTTAAACTGCGATCACGTTCCACAATTTTGGTATAGGCACTCAGAATCTCGGCAACTTCGCAATGGAGACTCAGACTAAGATAATCCTGGGCTTCGGGGTGGCGTTCTCGTAATTGGGTCAGACCACGCATAATGAATTCAAAATGGGCGAAGTCGTATCTCTCTTCTTTATTGATCATCAAAAAGAGATTTTGTTGATCAGAAAGACCATGTAAACCATAACCCCCGTAAAACATAAAGATTTTAAAAGATGAGATTCCATGTTCTTCAAAGAGCCATTGCATTTCATCGATATGCTGACCGGCGATCGGTGCTATATGATAGCCGTAATCAACATAAAAATTACCTTCTGATAATTTCAGTACTTCTGGGAAAAAATCCTTATAAGGACCGCCTTTGTTCAGATAATATTGCCCGGTACGGATATAATTGAGACTAGTTGTCACCCCACCCATCGCTGCGGCTTTGCTTTCAGTGACAGCATCTTTGTCAAGAGGTTGATAAATGCCAATATGCATATGGGCATCTATAATCCCTGGAAATCCCAGCCTATTCTGGGCATCAAATACCTCTGTTGCCTGTTCGGGGTCGATTTCTGGAGCAATTTGGGTGAATTTACCACCCTTAATCCCGATATCCAGTCGCTCAACGGTTTTCTCTTTTGGACGAACCACGCGCAGGTTTTTAATTACTTTGTCCAGAACTTTAGCTTCAGACATCTCTACCCCTGACAAAATTTGTTACAGGAAACTTATCTATTCTCTATCTATTTTGTGAGATTCTCTTTAACTTTAGCGTAAATCTTACTAGCTTCACATTTGCGATCGCAATAAAGACCGTTTTCGCGAATCGCAAAAAAACAGAAAAGCTATCTACTAAGTTTGAATTATCTCAAAGCTATCCCGATTGCCAATCCCATTGAATACATACAGTTTCTATTTGAAATATCTTACAAATATCCTCTGGGCGTAATCATCCAATCACCATGATTATAGGTATTGCTGTTACCAATGATGATAGTAGTCAACATATCAATCGGATGATCCAACATTTTCTCTAAGCTCGTTACCGTAATTTGTTCATCATCTCGGTAAACCGATCGCACGATCGCAACTGGCGTATCTTGATCTCGATATTGGAGAAAAATCTCCTGTGCCTTAACAATCTGTTGTACCCGCTTTTGCGATCGCGGATTATAAATACTAGTCACAAAATCGCCCATAGCTGCTGCTTCTAAGCGTTTCATAATTACTTCCCAAGGGGTCAACAAGTCACTCAGACTAATCGCACAAAAATCATGCATTAAGGGCGCACCGACCCGCGAGGCGACAGCTTGTAATGCCGAAATTCCTGGAAAGACCTGCACTTGAGGAGTTTTGCCATCCCAATTATTCAGCTTCAGTTGTTCTAAGACTAAACCCGCCATGCCATAAATTCCGCAATCTCCTGAAGAAATTACGGCTACAGTTAAACCTTGATTGGCTAATGCGATCGCTCTTTCTCCCCTTTGCTTCTCTTGAGTGATAGGAAGAGATTCGATAACCTGTCCTACACGAAACAGAGGTTGCACCAAATCTATGTAGAGAGAATAACCAATCACGACATCGGCACCAGCGATCGCGTTTTTCGCCGCGGTCGTAATTTGATCTAAGCTACCAGGACCAATGCCGACTAAATAAAGTTTCCCTATTCTGCCTGTATATTCTACTTCTGATTGCGTGATCGCGATTGTTACTGCACCAGCTTGCTGACTCTGTTTAAAGATTTGTTTGTTCACTATTAAGGGGTTAGGACTTAGTTCTTGTGCTAGTAATTTTATATTCTGGGAATCAAATAACAGAGCCGCAGATATCGCAGCAGCTTCGGCGACACTGGGAGTACCCACTTCCTGATTGACGACAGTAGAAGGAGTTGGCACTATAACTTGTTTTAAAGTCTGGGCAGTAAAAGTTTGTAACGGCAAATCGCGATCGTGGCAAACTTCTAAAATTCCTATTTCATCGGCTTTGATATCTATTGTCGCGATACCCGCGATCGCTTTTTCTGCTAAATTATATTTGGCAAAAGTTGACCTTATTGCCTGATTTATTAATTCTTTTGAGCTTCCCCTTTCGCAACCAATACCTACCCACAACACTCTTGGATGCCATTGCACTTGAGGTATCCCAGATTTATCAGACAAATCTCTATGCTTCACACTAATCCAAATCCTTCCCTGTCCCCTTATCTCCTTTGTCTCCTCGTTCCTTGCTCCTCGTCCCTCTTTCCTTATAAAATAATCGCTCTCTGGTAGACTAGATTCCCACAAAGTAGAACCTGCTTCTTGAATAACCTCAATAGCATTTTTTTGAGCAACTTCTGCCATCAGCCTAGTCCAACTTCCTTGTCCTTTTCCCCAACCATAAGGACGACCTAAAATATCAATTCCTGGTAAACTCAAACTATTAGAAGCTCCTGTAATAATCGGTGTTGCCCCAATTTGTAGCGCAACCATCTTAGTTAGTAAATCTGCACCACCTTGATGTCCGCCACAGAGACTAATAACAAAACGACCCTCGGGATCAATTACGATGATTGCAGGGTCAGAAGCTTTGTTTTTTAGTAAAGGCGCAATCAATCTTACTACTGCACCCGTCGCTAAACAAAAAATCAAGGAATTATATTGATGCCAAATTACAGCCAGATGTTTTTTGAGAGAAGCATTATAGATCTTAATCTTCTCTGGTAATGGGTTTTGACCTTGATTATGCTGTTGGGCATAATTGCTAGAAACCCAAAGAGTTCCACCGATACTATTTTGTAAACCATCTAAAAGTTGAACAGCTTGAGTAGTTATTCCAATAAAACTTATGGGTTTAAATTGAGAGAAAGCAATATTTAACATTGATCATTTAACATTTAATATTAAGCATTTATCAGTTAAAATCTCTTTCCTCATCGTTCAAAAGTTCCCTAATCTCTAATACCTAATCCCTAATCCCTAATCCCTAAAATTTAGAGTTGCTAAGAAATCATGAAAGTAATGCGGCTAGCTGATCTATAGGTCTTAGAATAAATAATACAATCATAGTTAACTTTTATCCCTTTAAACCGTAGTCTATGGCATTGGTCTGTGAAAACTGACTGCGGGAAAGTTCATTGGTTGGTTTTTTGATTAAATATACGACACAGTTTGAATGTTGATTAGCTTATGAGCCAAGCTACTGTTTACGATAATTGGGATTGGTTTCTTCCCCAAAAAGACCAAGATAGTGCATTGCTACAGCAATGGGGCTTTATTCCTGGTATTAAAGATTTGTTAGTGTTGCGCCAAGTACATGCGTTAGAACATGCCACAGTTTGGATGCTCAGCAATCTCGAAGAAACAAAAACCAGCATGAATTCTAGAAGCGATGATAATGAAAATATTGGCGGACTATCTACCGAAAAAGGTTTCTTTCTCTATGGAGATATTAATCTTGCCCATCTGAAAAAGGCAGTACATCTTGCTCTGACTCGTCTCAAAAGAGGAGAATGGGACTTAGCTCTTCATCCTCGTTGCGGTACCAATGCCTCGGTAGCAACCCTCTTAACCACAGGAATGATTTTAACTACCCATTTAATGTTACCCCGAGAACCTATTGGACAATTAGTAGGGATAGGATTAGCAACTGCAACTGCTACCTATCTTGCTCCTGATATAGGCATGATGGTACAAAAATATATCACAACAGCAATTCCGTTTAATCTCAAAATTTTAGAAATTGCTAAAACCATTGATATGTGGGGAAATCAGGCATATTTTGTTGGTTTGAAATGGCAAACTTCGTAATAAAAATTAAACTTGAACTTAATCATATCCCCACCATCGAATAGTATTTTGGGAATAATGCTCATTTTTAATTTAAAAAACCTATGGCAATCAAACGTGGTTCTAAAGTAAGAATTCTTCGTAAAGAGTCATACTGGTACCAAGATGTCGGTACTGTAGCTAGTATCGACAAAAGTGGTATTCGTTATCCTGTAATCGTTCGTTTTGACAAAGTTAACTATAACGGCATTAGCGGTTCTCCTTCTGGCGTTAATACTAATAACTATGCTGAAAGTGAACTAGCAGAAGTTTAATGGTATTTCACAGTCAAACTGTGCTGGGTAAATGATAGGGTGTTTTTAGTGATTTATTACTAGGAGATCGCCTTAACTTTGCCTGAATTACCAGAAGTAGAAACTGTCCGTCGTGGATTAGATCAATTAACTACGAATCAAGTTATCGAGGGGAGCGAAGTCTTATTACCAAGGACAATTGCTTACCCTCTTTCTGTTGCCGAATTTGATACACATATTATAGGAGCTGCGATCGCGTCTTGGCAAAGACGGGGCAAATATTTAATCGCTCAATTACTTGATCAAGCAGCAAAACCCGCAGGTTATTTAGGAGTACATCTCCGCATGACTGGTCAGCTACTCTGGGTAAAACAATCTGATTCACTACAAAAACATACTCGTATACGTTTGTTTTTTCCGAACAACCAAGAATTACGCTTTGTCGATACTCGCACCTTTGGCAAATTCTGGTTAGTTCCCCCAACATCATCTCCCGCAGCTATTATCACAGGATTACAAAAATTAGGTCCTGAACCTTTAGCCACAGAATTCACCAGTGACTATTTGGCGGCGAAATTAAGTAAGCGTCGCCGCAATATTAAAACTTTACTCCTAGATCAAAATATTGTGGCGGGAATCGGCAATATTTACGCAGATGAAACCCTCTTCAAAAGTAAGATCCGACCAGAAACCTTAGCTACTGAATTAACAACTTCTCAAATCGATCAACTTCATACAGCGATTATTGAAGTTCTGCAAACAGCGATTGACCAAGGAGGAACTACTTTTAGTGATTTTCTGAATTTGTTAGGAGTAAACGGTAACTACGGTGATTCAGCACTAGTTTATGGTCGTCAAGGAGAACCCTGTCGAATATGTCAGACTCGTATCGAGAAAATTAAACTAGCAGGACGTTCTTCGCATTTTTGCCCCAAATGTCAAAGATAGGGAACAGGGAACAGGGAATAGGGAATAGGGAATAGGGAATAAGCCCCTAAGCAAAATTCATTATTGTAGTTAGGGGAAACCGGTAATAGCTCTCACACGTATCTTTTTAAAGAGTTTTTTAGTTATTTTTCTAAGTAAACAAACTTATTTGTATGTTTTTCAAATGTAATAAGCTAATGGCTAATTGATTAATGTTAAATTTTCAACTGATAACTGATAACTGATAACTGTTTACTGACTCAGAGTGCCCCAGCAGCAGTTTGATCAAATAGACCCCCGCTAAGATGGGTAGTAATATTAATTGCTTGTAACACTGCTTTCCCTTCTGCACTTTCAGGATAATCAATCACGGTTACCGCACCATTCCCCTGTTTGATATTCCAGAAATTATCTGGTTGTAAACCCAACAAAGAACAAATCAATACCTTGTTGATAGCATCATGGGCAACCACAATTCCAGTGCGGGGAGATCCACCATTGCTGTAGTTAGCAACTATTTTCTGCCAAGCGGCGATCGCTCGATCCCAAACCTCTTGTAAATTTTCGCCGCCCGGCATTTGTACCGTTTCTGGTTGGTCTTTCCATTGTTGTAATAATCCAGGAAATTCTGCCTCAATTTCTGATTCTAGTTTGCCTTCCCACAAACCATGACAGATTTCTACCAATTCCGAAGTAGTTTCTAAGCTCACGCCAGGATGATGCTCTAAGATAATTTCCGCAGTCTCCTTGGGACGAGACATGGAACTAGATACGGCAAAATCAATATCGATATCTTTGAGGAATTCTCCAGCTTTTCTCCCTTGGGCTTTGCCATTTTCATTGAGCGGAATATCTCTAATTCCCTGAAAACGAGATTCTTTATTCCACTGAGTTTCCCCATGACGCACCAGCAATAAACGAGGTCCTTTGTGAGGTTTGCGATAAGAGGGAACCGAAATACCTAGATGAGAAGTTTGATTGAGAGATTCAATTTGTACCGAATCACCAAAACCGCCGCTAAAATTCAGGACGCTAAAACCACAGTTAGACTGTTGAATAGAATGATATCTTTCTTGAGGAATTCCTACAGCTGACATAATTAAACAGCGATTGATACCATTATGGGCTGTAATTAAGATAGTTTCTCCTTGATGTTGGGATAAAATATCTTGCCAAAATCCTTGAGCTTGTTCATAAAGAGATAAGACTGGATAATGTTCTTGTCCCTGGTCTAAAACCATCTTAAATTGATGAGGTTCCTGCTTCCAAGTGTCATATTGTTGGGGATATTTCTTTAATACTTCTTGCTTTTGAAGCTTCTCCCACAGAGGTAAATCAATTTCCATCAATTGTTCTGTGGCTTGCAAGGTAGGAGGATTATTTAAACAGGAGTGAATAATCTCGGCTGTCTGTTTGGCTCGCTGTAAGGGACTACAATAAAAAGCATCAATTTTAATTTGACTTAATGCTTGACCAGCAGTTTTGGCATCAGCCATTCCTTGTTCCGTTAAAACCGACTCATCGCAACGACCCTGAATGATTTTTTTTGCATTGTAAGTGCTTTGTCCATGACGGACAATAATGACGCGAGTAGCCAATCTTTTCATCCTCTCTATCACTAAATTAATTCATAATAAGCTTAGCAGCCATTTGTAAACATTGATTATTGAGCATTTAACAATTAACAGCTACAGCAGTTTGCATAATTAATTGGTACAGCTTATTTTCCTACCTTTGATTATATGTAGACTTTAAATTTTTCTTGTCACAGACTGATATGCAAACCGCTGTATGATATTTGCTGATGTTAAAGAACAGAAATTACTCCTGATGTTGTTACTTGTCCTAATTGCCAAGAGGTAATCAATTTCTAATTAATTTTAGTTACTTAAATTAGAGACTGCTTCATTTATAGTTATTGATGATAAACTTTTTTGAGCTAAATATTCTGCTAATTGTGTTTCAATTTGCTCTTTAACAATTTCACGATATTCTAGAAAATGTTCGTTGTGAGCACACATAGTTAAATAATGTTCCCAGACTCCTGGATTTTCTTTAATAATACTGAATAAATGATGCCAAAATTTCCAACGCGTATTGCGTTTAATTCCTTGTCGCCAAATAACAATTATTAAAGCTTTTAAGTCTACAAAACTAGGTATGTTAAAAGGAGCTTTTACGGGAGTTTCTTTTAATTTTAAAAAACAACGATAAACTCGATCTAAATAACGGTTTGGATCGTATAATTTCCAAAAAGTTTCGATATATTCATTGGCAATATCTTCTATAGGACGGGTGGGAACAAAATTCAGTAATGTAGTTTGATTGATATCTTGCTTATCATTTTCTAATAACCGTTCTTCTTGTTCAAGACGATGCCAAAGAGCAGTATTAGGAAGTGCTTGTAACATCCCAAACATGGCAGTCGGAATGGCTGAGCTTTCTACAAAATTAATAATGCGTTGAGCAGCTCCCTTTTTCTCGCCATCAAAACCAATAATAAAACCAGCCATCGGACGTAATCCGCTACGTATAATTTTATCCACAGTATCAGTTAGAGAACTACGGGTATTTTGAAATTTCTTAGTTAAAGCTAAGCTATCTTCATCAGGAGTTTCAATACCCAAAAATACTGCATCAAAATTACAATCTACCATTAAATCCATTAACTCTTGATCTGCGGCTAAATCTACTGAAGCTTCAGTATTAAAACGAAAAGGATATTGATGTTCAGCTTGCCATATTTTTAATTCTTTTAGTAATAATTTAACGTTGCGTTTATTCCCAATAAAATTATCATCCACCATAAATACACCTCTGCGCCAACCTAATTGATAAAGAAAGTCTAATTCCTTTAATAATTGGGCTGGAGTTTTAGTGCGTGGTTTACGACCATAGAGAACAATGATGTCACAAAATTCACATTGAAAGGGGCAACCTCTAGAAAATTGTACCGACATAGAATCATAAGCATCTAATTCCAATAAGTCATAGCGAGGAATCGGCGTACTAGTAACGTCTGGTTTTTCTGTCGCACGAATAATTCCTTGAGTTTCTCCTTTTTCTAAGGCTTCGACAAACATCGGTAAGGTGATTTCTCCTTCATCTAAAACCAGAAAGTCGGCACCAGCATTTAACGGTTCATCGGGAACAGATGTCGCGTAAGGGCCACCTACAGCAACTAATTTACCCCTTTGCTTGGCTTGTTTAATTTGGTCAAGTAAATCATGCTTTTGCACAATCATCGCTGAGAGGATCACAATATCAGCCCATTGCCATTCTGCTTCGGTTACATAACGAATATTACGATCTACCAGCTTGAATTCCCATTCTTGGGGCAAAATACCCGCTACAGTAACTAATCCTAAAGGGGGTAATAACACTTTGCGGTTAACTAATTCTAATATTTTGTCATAGGACCAAAATGTCTGAGGGAAAACCGGATAGACTAGTAATGCTCGCATAAGTAGAAATACTTGTTAACAATCCCACTATTATAGCGATGCTTTGTATTTATCTAACTACTTATTCACTACTTACATATAAAAAACAGGATTTAACCACATAAGTACTTCTGAGCGAAGACCAGTTAATTCGCCTGATAATCCTTGTTTAAACCATTGAGCGATCGCATCTAAAGGAGAAAAAACATCTCCTGTGGACCATTGAAAATCTTGATTCAAAGGAGTTAAGTGATTACCTCTGAGAGTTCGCATAGCAATGGTATTGGGAAAGCGTTTTTGTAGACTAAATTGCAAATTTTTTGTCTGATCTATGGTGTCATTACTGAATTTAATTAGGAGATTGCGAGCTATTGTGTAATCTTTGGTGATTAAATGCTTAGTTTCTTGAGGAGAAGGAGTAAATTCAATATCAAGAGCTTCAGTAACAGGTATCTGATCCCCAAAAGGAATAGCCCGAGTAGCAGGATAATTATTAAAAGAGATCAAAATATTTCCTGCTCTTTCTACTTTAAACAGACTACCGATTAGTAAGTGTAACTTGCAACCCATACTATGACCAATGCCATAGATGGGAAGATAACGTTTTCCTAAAGCATCCATAGCGTGTAGGCGATCGCAAATTGTCTCGAAACGATTAAGAACTTCCTTAGCAATGGTTAAATGGTCGAAAGTATTGAGAAAGGGTGTAGCGACAATCGCAAATCCTGCTTCTCCTAGTTGTTCGAGAAAGGAACGATAGGATAGTTGGGGCGCAGTCGCAACAAAAGCACCTCCCAG
>JAAUYH010004340.1_pt1 | contig 12735 bp, 12 predicted proteins | sample 7278061 | NCBI WGS metagenome assembly JAAUYH01 (sample SAMN14350203, study PRJNA611818) | marine sediment metagenome | isolation source: surface marine sediment (0.6m) | place: French Polynesia: Moorea | collected 2018-08
GAGGACAATGCGGCGAATCTGCTCTGCCTCGAGCGCGCCCACGGCGGCGGCCACGGCAAGGTAGGTCTTGCCCGTGCCGGCCGGCCCGATACCGAAGGCGAGGTCGTGTTCGGCCACGTTTTTCAGGTAGCGAGCCTGGTTAGCGCCTCGCGGACGGATCAGCTTCATCCGTGTCTGGATTGTCGTCTCGTCGGCCAGCGTATCGGTCTCGTCGGGGGTGTCTTCTTTCATCGCGGTTTCCTGGAGCAGCATGTGTACGCGCTCCGGATCAAGCCGCTCCTTCTCCGTCATCGCGAACAGCGAACGTATGACGTCGCCGCCGATTTCTGTAGCGCCGGGTAAGCCGGTCACGCGAAAACGATTGCCGCGGCTCGCGATGTCCACGTGCAGTCGGCGTTCTATTTGTCGCAGATGTTCGTCGAACTGGCCGCAGAGATTTAACAGGCGGTCGTTGTCGGCGGGCTCCAGGACGATGTCCTGGGATATTTGAACGGCATTCAAGGCGGGTTCTTCATTCCTCTCGTGCGGGGATTGCAGATTCGCGGTGCATAAACATGCACCGATCAACAGATTACCGCGTCAGATGCGGCTATGGAAGGCTTTGCGGGCCTACGCGGCAATCGTGCTGGTCATGCGGCCGCGCAGCGAGTTGGGCAGGGCTTCGGTGATCTCGACGTCGACGAAACTGCCGATCACGGACTGATCGGCGTCGAAATTGACCCAGCGATTGTTCTCCGTCCGGCCGGTCACCTGGGCGTCACTCTTCTTCGAGAGCCGCTCGACCAGCACTCGCTGCGTTGTCCCTACCATGTCACGGGAAATGGCCATGGCCTGCTGATTGATCCGTGCCTGCAGCAACTGCAAGCGCTGCTTCTTTACGTCCAGCGGCGTGTCGTCGGTGAGGCTCGCGGCGGGTGTCCCGGGTCTTGCGCTGTAGATGAAACTGAAGGACTGGTCGAAGCCAACCTCGGCGATAAGATTCATCAGTTTCTCGAAATCCGCCTCCGTCTCACCGGGGAATCCGACGATGAAATCGGATGATAGCGAGATTCCCGGGCGAGCAGCTTTGAGCTTCCTGATCTTCTGCTTGTATTCGATCGCCGTGTGGCCACGCTTCATCATCGACAGGATGCGGTCTGAGCCGTGCTGAACCGGCAGGTGCAGATAACTGGCAAGCTCCGGCACCTCGGCATAGGCCTGAACCAGGCTGTCCGTAAACTCGACCGGGTGCGACGTCGTGAATCGAATACGATCGATGCCGTCGATTTCGGCAACGTAGTAGATCAGCGTCGCCAGGTCGGCGAGCCCGCCGTCATGCATCGGTCCCTGGTAGGCGTTCACGTTTTGTCCGAGCAGGTTGACTTCCCGTACGCCCTGCTCAGCGAGCATGACGACCTCGGTAATGACATCATCAAGCGGGCGGCTGATCTCTTCGCCGCGCGTGTAGGGCACGACGCAGAAGCTGCAGTACTTGCTGCAGCCTTCCATGACAGATACGAAGGCCGTACAGCCGTCGGCCCGGGGTTCCGGCAGTCGATCGAACTTCTCGATCTCGGGGAACGAGATATCGACGACAGACTGTCGTTTCGAACTGACCTCATCGACCATCTCGGGCAGACGATGCAGCGTCTGCGGCCCGAACACGAGATCGACAAATGGTGCACGCTTCGTGATGCCATCGCCCTCCTGGCTGGCCACACAGCCGCCAACGCCGATCATGACGTCATCACGCATGTCCTTGAACGGCCGCCAGCGGCCCAGTTCCGAAAAGACCTTCTCCTGCGCCTTCTCGCGAATCGAACAGGTGTTAACCAGCAGCAGGTCAGCCTCTTTCGGCTCCTGCGTCAACTCATAACCATGCGATTCCCTGAGCACATCCGCCATCTTCTCGGAGTCGTACTCATTCATCTGGCAACCAAAGGTCTTGATGAAAAGTTTCTTGCTCATTTCTGTACTTGCTGTCGTGTCGACCCATTAGGCGCTGAGCTCATGTCAGGGTCCAGAAGCAGGCTTGCGACTTGCTCTAGGAGGTCGTCTGTGACCAACCCGAGAAGGCGTTCAGGTGTTGCGAGACAAGGCGCCGACGGATTTAAAAGCGGAGTGTACACGCAAGTACATGAGCATTTTAAATCCGGCGGCAACGCGGTATCGCGCCGGCTGAACGCCTTATGTGCTAAAAGGGTATGTCGTCGTCGAAGTCGTCTGCTGGCGGCTGCGGCTTACTCCCAGGCCCCGGATCACCGCTACCCATGGGCGCGGAACCACCGCCGCGTCCGCCGAGCATCTGCATTTCGTCAGCGATGATCTCCGTCGTGTAGCGGTCATTGCCGTCCCGGTCCTGCCACTTGCGGGTCCTGAGTTTACCTTCGATGTAGACCTGTGAGCCCTTGCGCAGGTACTCGGCGGAGATTTCCGCCAGCCGGCCGAACATGGCGACCTTGTGCCATTCGGTCCGGTCCTTCTGTTCACCCGTCTGCTTGTCCTTCCAGGATTCGTTGGTTGCGACGGTAAAATTGGTTACCGCGCCACCTGACGGCATGTATCGCGTGTCCGGGTCCTGTCCCAGGTTTCCGACGATGATGACTTTGTTGATTCCGCGGGCCATGCCACACCTCTTCTTTTCTGATTATCCGCTCGGAGTCTTCCCGAGGGGGGCCTATTTTAGTGCCTGACCGGGCAAAAGCCACCCGCAATTCCGGGCCTAGGCTAAGGATTTGGGCCGGATGAGCCCCTGCACTCCCAGCCAGATCAGGGCGAACATGACACAGATGAGGAATACCAGCGACGGATCCCCGCCAGCGATGAAGCGACCGCCGACGACTCCCCCGACGAAGGCGCCCAGGAACTGCGACGATGAAAACACGCCGAGCGAGGCCCCTCGCGCGGTGTCACTGGCCAATATCGATACGCGCGATGGCAGCGCCGCTTCGAGGAAGTTGAACCCGGCGAAGAACAGCGCCAGCGCGATGAACACGCCCGACATCGAGAACCCGGCGAACGCCAGCAAAAGTTCCGCAACCAACAGCAGCAGCACCGCGGTGACGATGGTCGAAGACTTGCCTTGACGCTCGTCGCGCAGGATCAGCGGCACAGTGCCGAGCAGCGACACGAGCATGGCGCCGACATAGATCGTCCAATGCTCGGTGATCGGCAACTCGAGACGCCCGGCAAGCAGGAACGGCAGGGCAACGAAGCTCGCTGTCAGGATCGCATGCAGCAGGAAAACGAAGAAATCGAGCTTCAGGAGTTCCGGCGTGATGGCCTGTCTGAATTCCCAGCTCTGTGCCCGGGTGTTGTGCCGGGCTTCGGCGGGCACGGCCATCAGCATGAGTATCGCCAGCGCGGCAACCACGGCGCTCAGGACAAACAGCGCCCGGACGCCCAACGCCGCGGCGATGTACGGGCCGACGACCATCGCAAGCAGGAAGGCGAAGCCTACGCCGATTCCGAAGATGGCCATCGAGCGCGTCCGGACCGCAGGCCGGGTCGCGTCCGCGACCAATGCGGACAGTGTCGCCGATATCGCACCCGCACCCTGCATTAGCCTGCCTGCTATGACCCCGTAGATCGATTCGGCACTCGCAGCGAGAATGCTGCCGGCGGCAAACACCAGCAAGCCGCCGACGATGACCGGCACGCGTCCCACCCGGTCAGACAGCGCTCCGAGCGGAATCTGGAGGGACGCCTGGGTCAGGCCGTAGCCGCCGACCGCAAGGCCGATCAGCAGGGGCGACGCGTCCGAGAGCCCGGCCGCGTACAGCGCGAGCACCGGCAGCAGCGAGAACAGGCCGAACATCCTGAGCATGCCAATCAGCGCAAGTACGGTGACCGATCGGCGCTCGGACGGCAGCATGTTGTTGTTTGTTTTGGGCTCGTCGCTATTCATCGCCGCGTGTTTTGCGCCGGAGTCAAAAGGCGGCGTATATTAGCAGGTTGCTCGTCGCGAAATTGCCTCCTTTATGAAAACTATCGACATCCGCGGTGCACGGACGCACAACCTATGTGACCTCGATCTCAGTCTCCCGAGAGACAAGCTGATCGTGTTCACAGGTTTGTCCGGTTCCGGTAAGTCTTCCCTGGCCTTCGACACGATCTATGCTGAAGGTCAGCGGCGTTACGTCGAATCGCTGTCGGCGTACGCGCGGCAATTCCTGTCGATGATGGAAAAGCCCGACATCGATCATATCGACGGGCTGTCACCGGCAATCTCCATAGAACAGAAGTCGACGTCGCACAATCCGCGCTCTACCGTCGGTACGGTCACCGAGATTCACGACTACCTGCGCCTGCTCTTCGCTCGTGCCGGTACCCCGCGTTGCCCGGAGCACGACACGAATCTCGAGGCGCAGACGGTAAGCCAGATGGTGGACCAGGTGCTCGCGCTGCCCGAGGGATCGAAGCTTATGTTGCTCGCCCCGGTCGTTGCCGATCGAAAGGGTGAGCATCTTGCGCTGATGGCGGACCTGATGGCGCAGGGATTCGTACGTGCGCGCATCGACGGCGAAGTGTATGAGCTGGACCAGCCCCCAAAGCTGGATCTGCGCAAGAAACACACGATTGAGGCGATCGTCGACCGCTTCAAAGTGAAAGAAGATCTGAAGCAGCGGCTTGCGGAGAGCTTCGAGACGGCACTGAGGCTCGCGGACGGTGTCGCGAAAGTCGCCTGGATGGACAGCGACGAAGAAGAGATCGTCTTCTCCGATCGCTTCGCCTGCAATATCTGCGGGTACAGCCTGTCCGAACTCGAGCCCCGCCTGTTCTCCTTCAACAGTCCGACAGGTGCCTGTACCACCTGTGACGGGCTCGGCGTCAAGCAGTTCTTCGATCCGGAACGTGTCGTGGTCAACAAAGCGCTGTCGCTGGCGGGCGGCGCTATCCGTGGCTGGGACCGCAAGACAACCTATTACTACCAGATGATCCAGAGCCTGGCGACGCATTACGATTTCGACATCGAGCAGCCGTTCGAATCGCTGGGCGAGAAGCTGCAGAAGATCGTCCTGTGGGGCAGCGGGAACGAGAAGATCGAGTTCTTCTACGCCAACTCACGCGGTATGCAGGTCAAGAAGAGGCATCGCTTCGAGGGTGTGATCCCGAACCTGGAGCGTCGATATCGCGAGACTGAGTCGAGCGCCGTTCGCGAGGAGCTCGCGAAGTTCCTGAACAGCCAGGCCTGCCCGGATTGCGGCGGAACGCGACTCAATGTGGCCGCTCGGCACGTATTCGTCGACGGGCATTCTCTGCCCGAAATCTCGGGCAAGTCGGTGGGCCACGCGAAGGCCTTTTTCGAAGAGCTGTCCCTGGAGGGCTGGCGAGCCACAATTGCTGACAAGATCGTCAAGGAGATTAACGACCGGCTCGGCTTCCTGTCGGACGTCGGGCTCGACTACCTGTCCCTGGACCGCAGCGCAGAGACATTGTCCGGCGGCGAGGCACAACGCATCCGGCTCGCCAGCCAGATCGGGTCGGGGCTCGTCGGTGTGATGTACATCCTGGACGAGCCGTCGATCGGGCTGCACCAGCGCGATAACCAGCGCCTGCTGTCGACGTTGATACATTTGAGGGACATCGGCAATACGGTCATCGTGGTCGAACACGATGAGGACGCGATACTCGCCGCCGATCACGTCCTCGATCTGGGCCCCGGTGCCGGCGTCCACGGCGGCAAGATTGTCGCAGAGGGTACCCCGGAGGAGATCAAGGCCAACCCGGCTTCGTTGACCGGACAGTACCTGTCCGGCGCCCGGTGTATCGAGGTTCCGTCCGAACGGGCAAAGCCCGACCGCAAGAAGCAGCTGTCGATACGCGGCGCCAGGGGCAACAACCTGAAGAACGTCAACGTAGACATTCCGGTCGGCCTGATGACCTGCGTCACGGGCGTATCCGGCTCCGGCAAGTCGACGCTGGTCAACGACACGCTGTACAAAGCCGTCGCCGACGAGCTGAACAGGAGCAGCCACAACCCGGCGCCGCACAAGAGCATCAAGGGGCTCAAGAATATCGATCGCGTCATCGATATCAGCCAGAGCCCGATCGGGAGGACGCCGCGCTCGAACCCCGCAACCTACAGCGGTCTATTCACGCCGATACGCGAGCTTTTTGCGGGTACGCAGGAGGCCCGTTCGCGGGGCTACATGCCGGGGCGCTTCAGCTTCAATGTGAAGGGCGGACGCTGTGAAGCCTGCCAGGGCGACGGCGTCATCAAGGTCGAGATGCATTTCCTGCCTGACGTCTATGTCCCGTGCGACGTCTGCGAAGGCAAGCGCTACAACCGTGAGACCCTGGAGATTCGCTACAAGGGCAAGACGATTCACGAGGTCCTCGAGATGACCGTCGAGGACGCGCTGGAATTCTTCAAAAATGTCCCGGTCGTCGCCAAAAAGTTGCAGACGCTGCTCGATGTCGGGTTGTCCTATATCCGTCTCGGTCAGAATGCGACGACGTTGTCGGGCGGCGAGGCGCAGCGGGTGAAGCTCGCGCGTGAGCTTTCCAAGCGGGACACCGGCAGTACGCTGTACATACTGGACGAGCCGACGACCGGGTTGCATTTTCATGACATCGAGATGCTGCTGTCGGTACTGCATCGGCTTCGTGATCGGGGCAACACGGTGCTCGTGATCGAGCATAACCTCGATGTCATCAAGACGGCCGACTGGCTGATTGACCTGGGCCCGGAAGGTGGTGACGGTGGCGGCGAAATCATCGCAGCGGGCACGCCGGAGGACGTCGCAGCGACAGGGGCGTCATTCACCGGGCAATACCTGAAGCCGCTGCTCGGTGGCGCAGCGGAAAAACGTCGCGCCTGACCGCGTTCGATGGCGAAGCTGACGATCCTCAGTCGGCGACCGGCTCTCGACTGGTCTCAATCGGCAATGCTGACTGACTCGATTACGATCGGATTAGCCAGCACCTGGCCGGCGAGGTAGGGGTTACTCGTCAGAGCATCGGCCTCGAGAGCATGGATGCGGCGCACGACGTCCATTCCAGATACCACTCGACCGAAGACGGCAAACCCTAGGCCATCCGCGTTGCGCTCGCCGCCGAAATCGAGGGCCGGCTGTTCACCGACACAGATGAAAAACTCGGTGGACGCGGTGCCGATCCCGGCGCGCGCCATCGAGATCGCGCCATCGACATGCTTAAGGCCCGTGCGCTCAGTCGTTTCATGCGCGATCGGCGCGAACGGCGAGCCACGATCCTGCACCCCGCCCTGGATGACCGATATCGGCGGCGTACCATTGTCGTTGTCGGGTCTCACAACCCGGTAGAAACCGGCGCCGTCGAGGTACCTGCCCTCTGCCAGCCGCAGGAAGTTCGCGCCGGTCAACGGTGCGACATCGGCCGCGATCTCGATCCTGATGTCGCCCATGCTGGTCTGCATCAGGATCTCAGGCCGCTTCGCCTCTGGCGAACCGCAGGCCGCGATCATCAGTGACACGAAGAGCATCAGAATTCTCATGTTCCGGTCTCCCGCCGGTAGAAGTTGGTCATGGCCCTCGCGAAACGCGCTGTCGATGAGGGATCGGTACGAAAGTACAGCGACGGCTCGATGAGCTCCAGTTCCATCAGCAGAAACCCGCCCGGCTCTGCGGTCACGAAGTCAACGCGCGCGTAGGCAGGCCCGGGCTGTAGCGAATCGACGATGGCCTGCGCACGGGATATGAGCTCCGGCGATGCGTCGTGCAGCCGGATGTCGGACCCATGCTCCTCCTGCGTGCGGAAATCGCCCTGCTTGGGCACCTTCAGTATCGCGTGGCTGTAGCCGCCGTCGAAGAAGAACAGCGAGTATTCGCCGACCTCCTGTACTACATCGAGGAACGGCTGCAGCATGAACGGCCGGTTGCTGTAGGCTTCGAGCAGCGCCGCTGTCGCGAGCCCCGTGCCCTTGTCCAGCACGTGCGTATCCATCGCGTTCGCACCGACGACCGGCTTGATCACGATTCGCTCCGCGTCGAATGTCTCGAAGGCCGCCTGCAGGCAGCCCTCCGTCAGAACGTCGTGCCATTCGGTTGGCACGATATCGAAACCGCGATTCTCGAGTTCCCTCAGGTAGGTCTTGATCGCGTTCCAGCGAATCGTATCCAGGTTATTGACGAGCAAGGCTCGCGATGCGTCGATTCGTTCCAATGCCTGCATAAAGTCGTCGAGGTGTTCGTGGTAGTCCCAGGGCGTGCACACATACGCGAGGTCGACAGCATCCCAGTCAACGGAGCTGTCGCGCCATGAGCGTTTCTCGACGGTCCAGCCCAGCGTTTCCATTGCCGGGACCGACAGGTCCGCATCGGAGACGAAATCCTCCAGGGAGTCCATGCTGATATAGACGCATTTCATCGGTTCGATACCACTTGAAACAGAAGACAGGGCACGGGCGAGTCACGAGCGAGGAGTGTCTCATGAAGTTACGAGGGAGCCACACAAATCCGACAAAACGACGCTAATAAATGAGCGCGTGATCCACAAGGAAGCGGCCGTCCTTCTCCACGAGCACGAGGTCGGCGACAAACTCGTCGTCCGTCTCTGTCGCATACTGGCGCCATACGACGGCAACCGAGTCCCTGCGGCGGAATATCGCCACCAGTTCACGACGACTGAACAGTCCGCAGCGCGACTGGAAGTCCTGGCACATCCGTTCGAGTCCCGCCTCGGAAACGATCGACCGCAGGCGCTCGGTGAAATCGCTGACGTGCATGGCATGGTCGATCCGATTCGAGCCCTCCATAAGGCGGTCCATGATCGGGTCGGCCACCGCGAGGATCTCGTCATCACTCTTTCCTGACAACTGCATACGTTCTCCTGCTATACCGTTTCTAATAGTGAGGCGGGATCTCGTGCTGTCCGCCGTCGTCGGTGCCGGCATCGGCCAGACTCTGCATTTTGTCGATCAGGGACCTGCAAAGTTCCTCAAGCTGCATAATGCGTGCCTGCTGGTCGGTGATGACGTCATTCAACTCGAGAATGGTCTGTTCCTGGTGAGCGAGCTTGAATTCGATCTCTGTCAGTCTGTCATCGGTCACTGTCTGTTCTCTCAGGCTTCAACGGTCACTGACCCGCGATACGAGTCAGGTTAAGATTGTAGACCAGCCCTGACCGTCAGCCCTATGTCACTTCTTCGATTCGACGAAATATCACTCGACTTCGGTGAACTGCGCATTCTTCGCGAGGCATCACTGAGCATCGACGCCGGGGAGCGCGTCTGCCTCATCGGGCGCAACGGCGCCGGCAAGTCGACGACGCTCAAGCTGATCACCGGCGAGATCGACGCCGACCGCGGCGACATTACGCGCAAGGACGGGCTCATCGTCAGCCAGCTTGCGCAGAATCTGCCCGAGGCTATCGATCTGCCCGTGCGCGATGTGGTGCGCTCGGGCCTCGAGGGCATTGAACAGCTGCTGGCCGAGTACCGGGAGCGCTCCGCGCAGAATCTCGACAAGCACGGCCTGCGGGAACTCGAGCAGCTGCATGCACAGATCGACGCGCACGACGGCTGGCATCTCGACCAGCGGGTTGAAGAGACGATCACGGACCTGAACCTGCCCGCGGACAAGAAGATGAGCGAGCTCTCCGGTGGCTGGAGGCGGCGCGTGGCGCTGGCGAGGGCGCTCGTCCAGAAGCCCGACCTGCTGTTGCTCGACGAACCCACGAACCACCTCGACATCGCAACGATTCAGTGGCTGGAGGAGCGCATCTACAATTGGCCGGGCGCCATTGTGTTCATCACCCATGATCGGGCCTTCCTGAAGAAGCTGGCGACACGCATCATCGAGATCGACCGTGGCAAGCTGACCAGCTGGCCCGGCGACTATGACAACTTTCTCAGGCGTAAGGAAAAGGCGCTCGAAGACGAGGCTGCCGCGAATGCGCGCTTTGACAAGAAGCTCGCCGAGGAGGAAGTCTGGATTCGCCAGGGCATCAAGGCGCGCCGCACCAGGAACGAAGGCCGCGCGAGGGCGCTCATGAAGATGCGCGAAGAGCGCGAGCAGCGCATCGGGCTGGGCGATCAGGCCAGAATCCACATCGAGGAGGCCGAGCAGTCCGGCCGCAAGGTGATTCGCGCAAAGAATCTCTCATACGCCTACGACGATGAGCAGGTCATTCGAGACTTCTCGATAAAGATCATGCGTGGCGACCGGATCGGCCTCATTGGCAACAACGGGGTTGGAAAGACAACGCTACTGAGACTCCTGCTCGGCGAACTCGAACCACAGACCGGCACGCTCAAACTCGGCACAAACCTGGAGGTCGGCTATTTCGACCAGCTTCGGCAGGCGCTGGACCTTGAGAAGTCCGTCGCCTACAACGTCGGCGAAGGTCGCACCTATATCAAGCTGAATGGCAAGGACCGCCACATCGTCGGCTATCTGAAGGGCTTCCTGTTCAGCCCGAAGCGATCGCAGACGCCGGTGAAAGCCCTGTCCGGCGGCGAACGCAATCGCGTCATCCTCGCGAAGCTATTCACCCGCGCGGCGAACCTGCTCGTACTCGATGAGCCCACCAACGACCTCGATATCGAGACGCTGGAAGTACTGGAGCAGAGGCTCGCAGAATACGCGGGCACGCTGATCATCGTCAGTCACGATCGCCAGTTTCTCGATAATGTCGTAACGAGCACGCTGGTCTTCGAATCAGACGGGGGTGTGCATGAATATGTCGGCAACTACAGCGACTGGGCTCGTCGGGGGCTCGCGCTCGCGGTACACGATGAACCGGCCTCGGAGTCTTCCGAAAGCACTACGGTTGCGACGTCGACGGCTGCGAGCAAGCCGAAGCGACCGGCCAAGCTGAGCTACAAGGACCAGCGGGAACTCGACGCGTTGCCGGAGGCGATCGAGCAACTGGAGTCCGTCATCGAGAACCTGCAGGCGGAGATTGCCGAGCCCGGTTTCTACGAACAGGCGGCCGACGTGGTGCAGGATAGACTCAGGGCGCTAAAGGACCGGGAGGCTGAGCTAGAGGACAGGATAGACCGTTGGGGAGAACTCGAGGCACTCAAGACCCGACTCGCGCAGGGCGAATAGTCCGCACCAGGTAACGCGACTCGTCGCCGAGATCGACGTCGTCAGGCATCGCCGCGACCTCGAAACCCGCCGCCCGATAGCAGCAGTAGGCTGACTCGTTGTTGCGATAGACGAACAGGCCGGCTTCGCTGAGCCCGAGGACGGAACGGCTCTCTTCGATCAGTGCATTGACGAGGAACTGGCCCAGCCCGCAGCCGCGGGATTCGGGGCTGACGACCAGCCGTGCGAGATTTGCCCTGCCGTATCGATTGTAGAACTGCCCGAAACCCTGCAGGACTCCGTGGGAATCCACGCAAAAACTCGCCATGTCCCGCCACTTGCAGTCGCGATGAAACGAGGCACGATCGAATGGGTAATCGAAGTTGGGGCCGGCCCAGTTACGGATGCTCGACTCGTCGGGAAACCAGGCCATGATGGCGTCGACGTCCGCGGATTCTGCCGCGCGCAAACGCATTACTTGGTCGGGTATTTCTTGCGCATCTCCGCCACAGACTTCGTGATCAGCTGCTGCAAGACCTTCTTGTCAACATCGGCCAGTCGCTTGATGTAGAGGCAGGACTTGCCCGTCTTGTACTTGCCGAGCTTCTTCATCAACGTCTCATAGCCCGAGAAGCCGGGCATGATATAGACCGTCGTCGCTTGCTTGCGCGGCGAGAAGCCGGCCAGGAAGTAGTCACCCTCCTGCCCGCTGGCGTACTTGTAGTGATAGCTGCCGTAGCCGACCATGCTGCTGCCCCACATCTTCGCCCGCTTTCCCGTCGCCTTGCGCATCATCGCGGCGATGGCCTTGCAGTCTGCCCGTTGGGTCTTGTCCTCGATCGCATTCATGAACGCCGAAACGCTCATGGAGGTTGGTTTTGTCTTCAACTCAGCCATGACTTCGGCGCTAGTGCGAGGTTCCGTAGAGGCGATCGCCAGCGTCACCAAGGCCCGGGACGATGTATTTCTTCTCGTTTAAATGGTCGTCGATCGCAGCCGTGTAGATGGCGACGTCGGGGTGTTCGACCTGCACGGCTGCGAGCCCTTCCGGGCAGGTGACGATACAGATGACAACGATGCTGTCAGCGCCGGCGTCCTTCAACCGGTCGATTGCCGCATTCGTCGATCCGCCGGTCGCCAGCATCGGGTCAATGATGATGCACGTGCCGCTCTCGACCTGCGGCGGAAAGCGCTCGTAGTAACTGACGGGCATCGCCGTCTCTTCATCACGGTATAGCCCGACGAAACCGACGCGGGCCGTCGGAACGAGCGCCAGGATGCCGTCGAGCATGCCAACACCGGCACGCAGGATGGGAACCACGACGATGTCAGTGTCAATCTTCTTGCATTTCGCGACGTCCACCGGCGTCTGCACCTCGACCTCCTTGACCTTGACGCTCTTAAGCGCCTCGTAGCACAGGAACTGCGTGATCTCGGTGGCGAGTTCGCGAAACCGCTTGTGACCGGTTTCAACGTTGCGGATGATCGCCAGCTTGTGCTGGACGCAGGGATGGTCGACTAATACGTGCACGATAATTGCCTCTCGGTCTAAAGCTCTTTCAGGCGCAACAGCGGTCGCTCCGCAGTGATCTGCACATTACCAAACTCACCGCGCAGTTCATATTGTCCGTCAGCGACGACGGACAGACCGTCGATCCGGCCGAGTTTAAGCGTCGTGACGACGGTTCCCGGTGAGCTCTCGCCGTCTCCACCCTCCAACGTGATCGATTCGCAGTACGGGAAC
>JAAUYH010095519.1_pt1 | contig 12733 bp, 14 predicted proteins | sample 7278061 | NCBI WGS metagenome assembly JAAUYH01 (sample SAMN14350203, study PRJNA611818) | marine sediment metagenome | isolation source: surface marine sediment (0.6m) | place: French Polynesia: Moorea | collected 2018-08
AAAATACTTGTAAAGAACTAAATAAAGCAACTTCAGGAAATAATATTAGATATCATCTGGGAAAAATTTCTGATTTTATACAATTAGAAAAGCAACTTAACTTAGCTCTAAGAAGTAAAATTCCTCAAGGGCTAAAGAACAAGAGTTTAATTATAGCAATTGACCTAAATTTAATACCATATTATGGCAAGCCAAATGACTCAGAGAAACCTTATATTTATCGAAGTCAAGCCAAAGATGGTACTTGTTCTTTCTATGCTTATGCCACTTTATACACTATTAAAAAAGGGAAACGAGTTACTAACGATTTGGAATTGAGACTAGTTATAGATTAAAAAATTTGTGTCGGATTAGAACTACAAGTAAGAAACCTACTTTAAGATTATTATTTGTGGGCATTTCTTTTATATTAGTTAATATTTGGGTTAACTTACTCTGGAGAAAAATTAGTAAACCTCGAAGAGGAGCAAGACTGATTTATCGAGAAATATTTCCTTTAAAACAAATGCTTTCTTTCTTAAATCAAACTGTCGAACAGATTTTTCAAGTAGTAGAAGCTATTTATATTCCTTTAGAATAAGTTTTTGATGACTTTTGGCATATATCATAACTACAACTTATAGTTGCCCGAGAATCTGGCGATCGCATTTATTCAAGAAAATTATTTTTTGATCTACTGATAGTTCTACAATTTCATCATTCGCATCTGAAATCAAAAAGAACTCATTTTTTAAACTATGAATAGCTGAACCTAAAATTGTTTCGTATTGGTCTAGCTCAATATTTGGAATAAGTTCTAATTGTTTCTTGAGATTTGTGTTTTCTTCTTTAAGAGATTTATTAACAAATTCTAGTTGTCTTAATTTTTTTTCGGTTGGATTCAGATTAGAATATAGACAGGAGTTAATACAATTACGTATTCTTTCTTCATTATATGGCTTAACTAAATAGTCAATAGCGCCTCGTTCAGCTGCCATTCGTCGCATTCTTTCAGCTCCTCTCGATGAAAGAATTACAGTTGGTATTTCAATCCCTAAGTTTCTTTTTTCGGCGAGAAATTCCAATCCATTCATACGTGGCATTTCAATATCTAAAAATATGAGATCGATATGAATTGTTTCACAAATTTCTAATGCATGCACACCGTCTTTAGCTTTTATAGAACGATAGCCTAACTTGTCAAATAATGTACCCAATAAATCTCTTACTGTTACTGAGTCATCAACAATTAAGATAGTCTTTTGACCTTCTTCCAATTTTTTATTCTCGTATTTATTCATATATAAAAGCAGTTTTTTGGTGTATTCAAAACATTAAAGAGAGAAAGAAAATTAACTTTGTATAATATAAATCTGTGGAGCGCAGGGGAATCGAAAATATCTGCTTTTGTCGCAATTTTATTTTCCAGAATCATTTCAAAAGTTTTTTTAATAGTTGAGGTTTTTCTACCTGTAATTTGTCATCTAAAGGTTCTTCTTTTTTGTATCCTAGTCGAGAATATTTTCTCCATAATAATTGGAGCCTCTCTTGTATCCAAGTATCCAAGATCTTTGGCTAGATATATCATAGCCGCAATAGAAAACGATAAAAAATTGGTGAATCAAAGTCTATATTTTTGGTTCATTGATATCTACATAAATATCCAGCTTGAATTGCCTCAACAATGCCGCAAAGTAATTCATTACTAATATTAGATTGGACTCTTTCAAATATTTTTTTGTTTAAACCCATTTTTTGAACTCTTGTCGGTTTTTTTAAGGAAAAAAGCAGCGCTTGTTTCTCAACCTTGACAAAAAAATAGAGTTTGTCAATTAACAATTCAGAAATCGACAACAAAAGTCAACTTTTCTTAAGATGTTTCAACAACTCTTTTCAGGTATTCATAAGTACCTAAGCATAATTAATTACCCAATCCTTATTCTGTAATTCTTACAGAATAAGGATTCTTGTTTTGAAAATGTGTAATTAATTTTGTGTGACTACTTAAGTCCATTTTTGTGAAAAATCATCATAAGAATGCCATTGCCCAACATTTTCTTTGACCAACCATTGGTTTTCTTCTTGCCGACATTCAGTAACAATCCCATAAGCATTAGCCAACTCATACCATTCAGAAAAAGTATCCTTTGCTTTCTCTTCTCCCATCGCTTCATTAGGTTTCCAAGAATCGCGGATCGCTGCTGATAACCAAGCTTCAGGGCTTCTAATTAAAGTACTATCTATTTGTTGCTTAAGAGCTTCAATAGCAATAATTACTTTAGAAGCATCAGCAGTTTTTTTAGGGGAAATTATTTTCTTGAAATATTTTGTTCTCAACTCTTCGATATGAGCCTTAACCTCTGGTTCTTTATCGATTACACTGATCGCATTTTCCACATTGAAACCCTGAAGATTCTTCCCTAAAACCAAATGCAGCGAGCAGAAATTGCCAACGACATTGTTTAGCATGCAAAAATTGTTGCATTTGTTTTTGCCAATGTTTTTGTTTAGTTTGCCAGTCATTGAAAGAAGTAGCAGCAGATTTTTTTCTATAGCTAAAGGGATCTTGCCAGGATAGGCGATCTAAACTATGGAGAATACTTAATGCAATCGCACCTTGAGAGTATTCAGCAATTACTTGCTCTATTTTCCCCTGAGCAGGGATTTGCCGCATAATTTGTTTTGCTTGTAGTGCTTTTTGCTCTAATTGACGAGTAAAAAATTGACTCCTTTGTTTATCTTCAGGGTTCAACCATCCTGTAGGTTCACTGACTAAGGCTAAGGTGTGAGCAACTTTACCATCTCTACCCGCTCTGCCAATTTCTTGTAGATATTCTGCTAGCAATTCGGGAGTGTGATAGTGAACTATCCACCGACAATCACTTTTGTCGATTCCCATGCCAAAAGCGGAAGTACAAATCACAAAAGGAATTTCTCCTTGTAGCCATTGGTTTTCAATTTGGCGTCGTTGGCTATCTGGTAAACCTGCATGATAAGGGAAAGTTGATAGTTTCTGCGATTGCAGCCAGTTAGCTAAATCTTCACTGTCTTTACGTGAACGAACATAAATTAAACCAGATTGTTGTGGTTTGTCTTGAATAAACTTTAAAGTTTGCTGTCGTCTTGCTTTAGGTGTCCAGATCGTTTTTACTTCTAGATGGAGATTGGAACGATAGGGACTGAGAAGGAATAAAGCCGGATTATATAACTTAAGAGTTTTCGTAATTGCTTGTTGGGTATGAGGATCAGCTGTAGCAGTAAAAGCCGCGATCGCAATTTTTCGAGAATGAATCTTGCTTAAAGTAGATCGTACTGCCCCCAGACGAGTATAAGCGGGTCGAAATGTGGTGCCCCATTGTACTAGGCAATGAGCTTCATCTAAAATAATGCCGTTAATTTTAACTTGAGGTTGAATCAGACTTTCCCAAACAGGAGGAGACAGAAGGGTTTCGGGAGAGAGATACAGTAGTCTGAGATTTCGGTTCGTAATTGCTTTGAGAGTAAATTTTCGCTCTTGTCTAGGTTGTTGAGAATGAATTAAAGCAGCAGGTAATTGTTTATTTTGCAGTTGTTGTACCTGGTTTTCCATCAAAGCAATCAGAGGCGATAATACCAATGTCAAACCATCTTGTAATAATGCTGGCAGTTGAAAACAAAGCGACTTACCGCCTCCTGTTGGCATAACTATTAAGGCATCTTTTTTTTGTAGGAGAGAATTAATTATTTCTCGTTGCGGATAGCGAAAGTCTGAATATCCCCAAATCTCTTGTAAAGCAGCTTTTAAATCAGAAACTTGTTCTTGAATCATCAAAATTAATTCTTTTTCTCTTTTCTCTTGACTCAATATTTCCCAAAACCGCTAATTATATCGAGGCGATCCAGAAATTTTGCCCATATAATGTGGCTAAATTGTCCCAGACTCTTAAATTCTTATTACTTCATTACTTATGTACGGACGTAGAGTGCTACGTCCCTAATTATTACTTAAGCGCTATGCATTCTATATTTTTATTATTTCTCTTAATAGTTATTGGTTATTTTATTTGGTACGGCTTGAAGCAACCCCAGAATAATGGGGGAGTACATCCCGCTGTATTGCAAGCTGCTAGAGGCAATCGCGCTTTAGCTCAAAGAATGATAGAGCAAGCTTCTTTAAAGTATCCTGATAAGTCGGCAACCTGGCGTAGAGAAAAGGTTATTTATGATCTTAATCGCGATCGTGGTGTCATTAAAAATTCTTCTTCCCGTGGAATGATCAGTGCCAGAGAATTACGTGAGAGTATGTATGTTTTTAGTCAAATTCGTGGGGCGCTTTATTCTTTAAGATCTCTGTTTCGTCGTTGGCGATAGTATTAGTATTAGTAGTTGACTAATGCTTACACTTCTTTCTTTCAGGTAAAGATGGCAAAGATGCTCAACGTTATCAAGAACAAGATGTAAAACGAGCTATTAGAGAGGTAAAAGAAAGTGAATCTTAAATATCAAATGATTATTCAGTGGAGTGAGGAAGATAATATTTATCTTGTTGCTTTGCCAGATTTTCCAGGGCAAAAATGGTCTACTCATGGAGAAACTTATGAAGAAGCTGCTAAAAATGGCAGAGAAGTTTTAGAATTGTTAATTGAGTCTTATCAAGAAAGAAATTTACCTCTACCAGAGCCAAGCGTAGCATCTCTAGAGGTTGCTTAAACAAAAAATCTACTATGTCTGATTGATCGCTACTTGAAATCCTGGATCTAAAGTTTTCATATTGTTGCGTATTTTTGAAACTTTCTAACTAATGATATAGTTAGCAATTTGGAGTAACTAGTATTAGATATGAAACAACCAAAAAGAGCAAGACACTGGATCAAAGAAACTGAGAATGTTATCGATAAAGTCTTCAGAGAAATTAATAACCAGAAAAGAGAAATAATAGAGAAAAAAGACTTTGAAAAAGTTCTCGATTTAGTGATTGGACATATTTCTAAAAATAGAGGAATCGCACCAGAAATAATTGGGAAACAAACAAGCAAAGTTGTTGAGATGTTGACTCAGTTTTTGGAGGATATGCCTATGGAAAGTAGAAGCTGGAAAGCCATTATTGCTTTTACCTATCTCAGATATCACTCGGAATTAGGTCTACTTAGCGACGATATGATGGCTAAAATTCACGCATCAACCTCGTCTTGATATTCGCATTAGACGCAAGATTATCAACTCTAATGAAAATTAGCTTAGTTTACACAAGAGAGCGCGTTTTGGAATCCAGGATCTCAAGTATATAGTCATCCTTTATTATATTATTTCAGTTTTTAAGTAAGACAGATTTTGTGTAGGGGCGAACGGCGTTCGTCCCTACAAGATTATTATTTGTCTCAGATGTTTTCCAAATTGATATTAAAAGAGGATTTTAAGCTTTCAGGAAAAGATGGAAATGATGCTAAAAAATATCAATAAAAATTAGTTCTCGTCAAATAAACATTATTTTGGAGGATAACAGCATGGCTATAAAAATCCAAGAAAATGAGAACCAACATTTAGCATATTCTGAGCAAAGATCTAGCGACCAAGAGCAGCAGCAGCAAGAGCTCCAGCTACAGCTCCTCGACACACAACAACTACACACGGTCATAGGTGGTAATTCCACTCACATAATCAGTGGGCCGAGTATGTTGCATGACATTTATTTTGAGCTCAGGCTCAATCCATTCAATTGAGAAACCGTTGTTTTAGCACATTATTGGCTTCCTCGACCTTGTAATCTTCAAATAACAACATTGCTACTTGGGGATTGTAACAGTTCGCTAGCACAAACTTTTCTGCTACTTTCCGTATCTCTGAATCATGATTAACGTCCCCAAAGTCAGGGAATCTCATCTGACCATTTTTTGAATTCCCCGTCAGGGTCTTTTGACTTGCCCGTAGCGCTATATCTTCTTTGCCTCCTGCTCCAAAGCTTCCTTGACTAGTAAATTTTCGCTCTACTGATTTTCTCTTGCTGTGGAGGAGAAGATGGTTTGAGTTGTAATTTTATCCAATAAATAGCGGTTAATAATGTGGGCAACACAAAAGCCAAGACAATAATTATTGCTGCTACTTGAAATATCATCGGTCGTTTTCTTCCCTGAGTTGGATAACCGCAACTCAGGCAAATCTCTGCTTGATCGCTATTGAGGGAGCCACATACTTTACAAGGTACTAATGCCATTAATCTAAACCTTTTTCCTTTTACCTCTTAACCTAATCTCTAATTATTAAAATCTTGTAGTTTTCTTAATTCCCCATGTTAACCCCGATCCGAGAGATACAATTAGCAACAACAAAAGAATGCCACCAGGTAGAAAAGACAGTATGCCGACTCCTCGAAGACAGTAAACTACCAAGAAGCTGATTAAAGAAGTAAAAAATAGTTTTAGCAACACCGATCGCGTTTTAAATTATATTTTAAGTATAAACACTATCATCATAGTCGATAGTTCTTAAGATATTTGAATCATCACAATTGTGTTAAATCTTAATTTCCCCTTATTCAAAAAACGAGTTGATCATTGCTTGAGATTAATTTTGATTGCCATCTTATGTAGTGGTTTATTCCTCAGTGGATGTCAAAGTCAGGATCTAGGAGATAGTCAAGTTACGAAAGTTACTTTATGGCATGGGATTAATCCTCCAGAAAATCGCGATATTTTTAATGATTTGGTAGCAAAGTTTAATCAGCAACATCCAGATATTGAAGTGGAAGCTTTGTATATCGGACAACCAGATGCTCAATTACCCAAAATATTTGCAGCTACTGTTAGTGGTGAAGCCCCCGATATGTTGTGGTTTGTCGCTCAGTTAACGGGAGAGTTAACGAATTTAGGGGCGTTATTACCGTTAGAAAATTGGTTAAATAATGCACCAATTAAAGCTGAAATAGATCCGGCAATGTTTGCTTCGATGGAGTTAAACGGACATATTTTTTCGATTCCTTTAGCCACTAATAATGCGGCAATTTTTTATCGTCCTAGTCTATTTGCAGAGGCGGGAATTACAGAAGTCCCCAAAACTTGGCAAGAGTTTAAACTGGCAGCGAAAAAACTGACTAAAGATACCAATAACGATGGCAGAATTGATCAACATGGTATCTTTTTATCTCTAGGTAAGGGAGAATGGACAGTATTTGCCTGGTTACCTTTTATTTACAGTGCGGGGGGCGATATACTAGTCGATCAGCACCCAGATTTAGTGAACGAAGGTACGATTAAAGCTTTGCAATTGGGGGCAGATTTGGTAGCCGAAGATTGGGCAATTTTATCTGCACCAGAAAGGGGTTATGAAATGGATAATTTCCTCTCAGGAAAAGCAGCGATGCAAGTAACAGGTCCTTGGACTTTAGGACAATTATCACAACTAGATATTGACTATGATGTGTTTCCAATTCCTGTGTTAGAAACTCCCGCTGCAGTTTTAGGAGGAGAAAATTTATTTGTCTTTAAATCAAATCCTCAAAGAGAACAAGCTAGTTTGAAATTTTTAGAATATGTTTTAAGTGAAGATTTCCAAACAACTTGGGCATTAAAAACTGGCTATTTACCAATTAATCTTAAATCTCAAAAAAGTGAACTTTATCAACAATTTGTCCAAGAAAATCCTGTACTGGAAGTATTTTTAGAACAGATGAAATACACGCGATCGCGTCCTATTATACCTAAATATACTCGTTTATCAGAAAATTTGGGCAGGGCGATCGAAGCTTCTTTACTAGGTGACCAAACTCCCAAAGAGGCTTTACAGCGATCACAAAAACGTTTAGAGTTAATCTTTAACGATCAATAATTTTATTGGCTGAAGGATCAGAAAAGCTATCAAGTTTCTATGACCTCTTACTCTTTGCTTCTCTTATGAATACTAATCCTAATAATAATCTATTAGCAGCTACTAATATTTATGAATATTTTACGGATAAGATAGAAGACATTATTACTATGCTTATTCTAGCTGATAATAGAGCAGATCAGAATTCTTATTCAGGATCTTTGGGCTTAGAATTTTATATCGATACCTTAAAAAGAGAAAGAGACAAATTACAGAGTAAAGTATTTCGTTTTTTAGTGATCGGCGATAAAAATCGAGGTAAAAGTACCATCATTAATGTTCTACTTGGAGAAGAATTATTGCCAGAAGGTGCGGTAGCTACTACTGCTATTCCTACTTTTATTAAGTATGGCGAAAAGAAGAAAATGACTCTCTACTATGATGATAATGTCAAGGAAGAAATCAGTATAGCTGATTTTAGTAAAAGACATACCCATAGTTCCCGTCAAGTCAAAAAAGCAGAACAGAAATATAAAAAAACTCGTCTTCGACAACTAGTACAACAAGGATTAGATCGCGTTTCAGCGCGATCGCAATTAGCTAGAGAATGGATCAACAAATTAATTGGTACAATTAATTATGCTTGTTTAGAAGCTCCAGTCACTTTATTAGCCAAAAAAATTGAATTTATTGATACAGCTGGACTCAATAATTCGGAAATAGAAAATGAAAAAGCTTTTGGTTATGTTAAAAACTGTGAGGCAATTATTTTTATCCTCGATCCTAACGATCAAGTAAGCTTAACAGATAAAGAGTATTTACAGAAACTTCTCGATTCTCAAGTGAGTATCGAAAATATCTTTTTTCTCATTAATAAATGGGATAATGTTGAAGAAGCGGACAAACAAGATATTCAAGAAGCTTTTACCATAAATTTAGCTCAAGCTTTGCATCAAGAACCCAGGGCAATAGAACAACTTTGGGGTTACAGAATTTTTACTATCTCTGCTAAAAATGCTCTCAAAAACCTCAACAGAAGAAAAGCTTGTCAAGGTACAGGGTTTCCTGAATTTACTACCGAACTTAGCAATTTTTTAACCTATGAGAGATTAAGTTGTAAATTAGCTCAACCAGTTAAGGTGACGAAACAAGTATCCGAGCTGGTAATCCAAATTATCGAGCAACGTTTAGCAATGCTCCAAGATGATATTGTAACTTTAAGCGAAAAAGAACAACAAGCTCAACCTTATTTTGCCGCCATGAAGGATATTTGCTCTACTCTGGAACAACAGGTCAATAAAATTCAAGAGCAATCTGCGATCGCGATAGTCGAATCTTATAAAAAATATTTCACCATGGCTTGTCAAAATTTTAGCCAAAATTCTCTAAATTTACCAAATTTAGACAAAATAGACCCAAAAGATCGCGATAAGTTTACCAAGCAAATTCAGGAAAAAATTTATCAATTCATGCAAGATAAGTTTCGAGAATGGAATGAGCAATCTCAAGCAAAAATCAATATCAAAAACGATCAATTAAAAATTGTTTTTCATGAAAATCTCCAAAAATACCTTCAGTATAAAGAAACAATCCAAAATATCTTGGTAACTAACAATGATGCTGCCATAAGTGAAACCAATCCCCACTATATACCTCAAAATCCTGAGGAGATAAATATTACAAATACTAGTAGCAAGAGTCGTAATAACTGGATTATTGCGGGAACAACTACGGGCGGAGCGATTGTTGGTGGTACTATGGGAGTAGTTACTGCATTATCGATTACTCCAGTAGGATGGGTAGTCGTTGGAGTTGGGGTGATTAGCGCGATCGGAATTGGTATTTGGGGCTGGATTTGGGGACATGATCTCAAGCAAGATCAGTTTAGGCAAGCAATCAAGAAACAATTAGCAAGTAAACTGCCAGAGATTTTAAGTAAAAAGAAATTAACTCTGCTGAGCAATCATATCAAAAGTCAGTTTAATCCTTGGTATGAAACCATCAAACTAATGAAAGATGATATTGCAAGTTTAGAAATTTCACTCAATAACTTAATCAGTCAAAAACACCAACATCAAGTTGATTTTACTTTAGAACAAGAAAGGTTAGCCAAAATTAAAACTAACCTCACTATTAAAAGTCAATCAATAATTGGGGAATATACTAATTATATTACAAAATAAACCCATAAACTCCGATGGAATCTACTACTTTTATCAAAAATCTCAGAAATGCTGCTTCTTTTCTCAATCCAGAATCAGACTCTCAGCTAATATCTGATATTGAAACTGTCTGTCAACAGTTAGTAGATTCTTCTTTTCGGATTGCGGTAGTTGCACCTTTTAACTTTGGTAAATCGACTTTAATTAATGCTTTATTAGGTCAAGAAGTAATGCCAAGTAAATGTATTCGCACTACTGGTTTGGCAATTAGTATTAAATACGGGAAAAAACTCAAAATTTGGATCACTCTGTCTTCGGGAGAAGTAATTAGGAGTTCTTTTGTCGAAATCCTTGAAGAATATGTAGTTTTGGATAAGCAAGGAAATATTAGAAAAGACGTCATTTCTGTAGAAGTTTTCTATCCTCATCCCTTACTCAAAAGAGGTGTCGAGTTATTAGATTTACCTGGTATTAATGATACTCAAGAACAAAATCAATTTGTTAAAGACGAACTATTGCAAGTTGATTTAGTAATTCTAATTCTACATGCCCAACAACTTTTTACCCTAACTGAACAAGACATTCTCAACCAATGGTTAGTTAATAGAGGAATTAAAAATATCGTCTTTGTCATTAACTGGATGAATAAACTGAAAAATCGTCAAGATTATCGTGACGTTTATGATGAAGCTCAAGCCATTAGTAATGATTTTAAATCAGACTTTCAATCGGATTTGACTCATTCAATAAAAAGTTTATACCCTGTAGATGCTCTGCCCGCTTTGAAAGCAAAAAAAAATGGAAGTATTTTTAGCATTTGGAATAGTGGCTTAGCCAGATTTGAAGCATCTCTTCATACTATATACTCATTGCAAAAAGCTGAAATTCTTGAGACTAGATGTCCTCGCGCCAAGATAATAACTCAGCAAGTTCTACAAACCTTACAAGATAAAGCTCAATTAATTAATAATGAAATAAAAATTCTCGAACAAGAGAACAATAATTATCTTGCCACAGCAACAGAGACAGAACTGTTACTCAAAACTGAATTTGACAATAGGGTGGCTGCTTTACGCAATTGGTTGACATTATCCAACCTCAAAATAAGTTATCACTTTGAAGCTGTTCTTGCCCTTCAAGAATCTAATTTTCATATTTGGAATCAGAATTATTTTAAGCCAGATCTCTTAATATACCAACAAGCCCTAGAAAAACAAGTTGTCAACATTGCTAAGGAATTAAATAAAAACATTTCAGAAAAACTATATATTGATTTTCCTCGTTTTCCCAAAGTTGAACGACCAAATATTAGAAGAAAAAAGTTTGGTCAAAAACTTAGAAATATCTTTACTAGAAAATCTAACAACAGAAAATCAGCACGAGAATATAATGATGATTTATGGCGTGCTTATGAAAAGGCAGTTAATAATTATTTTGCTAAATTTAGCCAAGAAGCCCTCAAAAATTTAGCAGAATATGAACAAGAAATTCAACCTTTCATTAATTTACCAAAACCGCCTAAGTCTCCAGAAATAGCAGCCAAGAATCATGAATTACAATTGCTTAATAATTGCTTAGAAAAGCTTCGACAATCTAATTTATTAAAATCAAAAAGCAGAAAAAAACTAAATTTTAATCAAGATTTCTGGTTGAGTTTTGTGATATTTATAAAATATTTTATTTTGACTATATTTTGGAGTAAAGTACGTCGGTAAAAATAATAATAACCTTTACTTCTTTTCCCTAACCTCACAAGCAGAAATTATTAACCGAGAACTATTACCTTTCTTAATCTGAGCTTTATCAATGCTATTTAAAATTATTTTGGTTTGAGATAATGTAACTAGAAGGGACAACAAGAATGAGCCAGTTTACTCAGAAAAAATTAACTGCTAAAGCTTTGGAGAAAGCGATCAAAGCAAGCATAAAAAAAGAAGTTTCTGCCAGGGGTATTAACGTTACAACACGTCAAGGAAACAAGGAATTCATCTTTTTCTTCTTATTTGTCGTCGAAGTCTTTCTAGTTCATCTTCGATTCCTTCATTAAGTTGCTTATTTGTAGGATTTGACCAAGTCTTATTGGAATGAGATTTCTGAGAAGAAGTTTCATGACCCCGAAGCCGCAAGTAGCCCAGGTAAGCTAAACCGACTACAGCAGCTATCATGAAGAGGAAAGAACCCAAGGGCAGATAAGACCAAAAAATCAAGTGTATTCTGCTTAAAATCCAAGATAAAAGCAAGTAAGCTGCAGCTATCATTCCTAACCCCTGAACCACTCGAAAAGCAGGTAGCTGGCTTAATGGTAATCGCTGTCGTGAAACCCACAAAGATACTCCTACGTAATACAAAGGGGCCAACAACAATAAAAGATCGGCTTCGCTCACTACTCTTGACCAGCCTCCCGTGTTCGTAGCATACAAGAGATATCCAATTTCCCCAACCAAGCTCAATAAAGCTAATCCCAGGTTGAGATTGAGAACCAGAGGCTCTTCCTGCTGTCCGGGAATCGCTACACAAATTAACCAGCTCAGCCAAGGAGCTGCCAGCATCAGCCCCACTATAGGAAATTAGTTGTGAATTGAACTTGATTATTAAAATATAAATTAGAAGCAGCGATTCCCTTCAGAAATTTTGCTAAGGTAGCCAAGAACAAACCATCCAAAGCAAGGAGAAATTTGGCATCTCAACCTTAACCCCAGCCGAATTCCTTACCCTAACTTTCGTGTCTCCCAAGATTTTGGTCGTGTGGCATTTTTAAGAGTAGAGAGTCCATTTTCATCTTTATATAAGTCTAAATAACCAATGAAACATCG
>JAAUYH010177197.1_pt1 | contig 12733 bp, 11 predicted proteins | sample 7278061 | NCBI WGS metagenome assembly JAAUYH01 (sample SAMN14350203, study PRJNA611818) | marine sediment metagenome | isolation source: surface marine sediment (0.6m) | place: French Polynesia: Moorea | collected 2018-08
ATACCCTAAGAATCCTGTTACGAAAGCGTTTTGATATTGATGTGCTGACCTTTAAGCAGCAAACTCCTCAACTCAGCTAGAGATAACTCACATAATGCGTTAAGTAAAAAACAGTATCCATCAAATCCCAAAACTGATTTTATTTTTTTATGTTATGCAGCCGTGTTTCTTGCGTCGCGCATGGGAATAATACTGTTGAATTTATACTTAAAAAAATATATATTAATTTGAATAAAAAATATTGCCAGGCTTTGAAAAATGCTCTCCCTAAGCTTTAAAGTGGAAGCATGAAAGCATAAAGGCAACAAGCAACGAAAGGCAACAAGCAAGGATAGAAAAAATTGTCTCTCTATTGTTATTGTAGGAACGTAGACCCGCTTTCTAATGAAACCCTGAAGCAGAATTTTGGAACCCTCTACACGAGCCAGGGAGTCCCGAGAATCGATAAAATTTAGCTCTGCTGCGGCCAGGACTTTTTCCCGCTGTCGCCAACTGTTTATGACAATGTTTATGACAAGATGTTGTGGAGGCGTTTTCCTCAACATCCAATAGGTAGATGTGTATTGGCTCAATGTCAATTGATCGGGAGGTCATTATGGAGTTGGGGAGTGGATTGCCATTACCTTTAAGCATGCTCGATCGACGGTTTCCGCCGCCCTGAATGGTGAGCGCAAGGAAGTCAACAATAAACCTCGCCCCATAGTTAAGTCCGGCGCCAGAAACAGCGTTCAGAGCAGCTAATCAAGATTTCCAATCTTCAAAATACTTGACGCGACTCAGAAGCCAATTGAAACTGGGCGCGGGAGTTAGCCACAAGGGTTGTGAGGGACTTTCATCAATTTTCTAATGCCCGACCTAAGTATGTTGTGGCAGAGTCTATTACTGTGCAGCCCCTCAAGCTGTTAAGGACCTATCCAAAGGAGTAAGGAGTCGAAATATGGTGCAGATAACAGTCAATCGCGAGCCTCTCTCACCCACCAAAGAAAAAGCCCTAGTCCTGTGGTTTGAGGAAGTTGGCATTGCAGATATCCCCTTAGTAGGTGGAAAAAACGCCTCTTTAGGCGAAATGATTCAGCAACTTGGACAAAAAGGCGTTAATGTTCCCACTGGCTTTGCCACCACTGCTTATTCCTATCGCTACTTTATTGAGAAAGCAGGGTTACAGGAAAAACTACGTCAGGTGTTCTCAGACTTAGACGTTGAAGATGTCAATAACCTGAGGCAACGGGGGAAACAAGCTCGCGCCCTGATCCTCAACACGCCTTTCCCGACAGAGCTGGAATTTGCGATCGCACAAGCTTACATCAAACTCTGCGATCGCTACCGCGATCCGGCCGATTTCTGTAATAGCTTGCCCGAGGCGGACCAGGAAGAGTGCAAACGCTATAGCAGCGCTACTGATGTCGCCGTGCGCTCTTCAGCGACAGCTGAAGACTTGCCTGACGCCAGTTTCGCAGGACAACAAGAAACCTACCTCAATGTTCACGGCGTCAAAAGTGTACTCGACGCCTGCCATCGATGCTTTGCTTCCTTGTTTACCGATCGAGCGATCTCCTACCGCGCCATTAAGGGGTTCGATCACTTTGAAGTAGCGCTGTCGGTGGGGGTTCAAAAGATGGTGCGCTCCGATTTAGCGGCTTCTGGGGTGATGTTCTCCATCGACACGGAATCAGGCTTTAAGCATGCCGCCCTGGTCACAGCGGCCTACGGCCTGGGGGAAAATGTGGTCCAGGGAGCCGTTAACCCGGATGAGTATTTTGTTTTTAAGCCTACGCTTCAGCAAGGCTACCAGCCGATTTTGAAAAAACAGCTGGGTAGCAAGGAAATCAAAATGGTTTACGATGTGGGCGGCGGGAAATTGACTAAGAATGTCCCTGTCCCGGAGCCAGAGCGGCAAAAGTACGCCCTCGCTGACGGCGAGATTCTTACCCTAGCCAAATGGGCCTGCATCATTGAAGACCACTATTCAGCAGTGCGGGGTCAATACACGCCCATGGATATTGAATGGGCGAAAGACGGTCTAACGGGCGAACTCTTCATCGTTCAAGCCCGACCCGAAACCGTCCAATCCCAGAAATCGGGGACTGTGCTGCGCAGCTACCATCTCAAAGGAACCAGCGACATCCTGATTCGCGGGCGCGCGGTGGGGGAAATGATCGGTCAGGGAAAGGCCCGAGTCATTTTGGATGTTCACAATCTCGATGAATTTCAAGCGGGCGAAGTGCTCGTCACCAATAAGACGGATCCCGATTGGGAGCCGATTATGAAAAAAGCCAGCGCGATTGTGACTAACCAGGGCGGACGGACCTGTCATGCCGCCATCATTGCCCGTGAAATGGGAATTCCGGCGATCGTCGGTTGTGGTAAGGCGACCGGTGTCTTGAAAACAGGTCAGGCAGTGACCGTTTCCTGTGCTGAAGGGGAAGAAGGGCGCGTTTATGCGGGATTAGTTCCGTTTGAGATTCAAGAAACTGAACTCGGAAATCTACCTCGCACCCGCACTCAAATTTTGATGAATGTGGGGAACCCCGAAGAAGCATTTGGGCTGGCGTCTATTCCCTGCGATGGGGTCGGTCTGGCCCGATTTGAGTTTATCATCGCCAACCATATCAAAGCTCACCCGCTGGCCTTGCTCCACTTTGACGACTTAGAAGACAAGTCGGTCAAGCAGGAAATTGCTGAGTTAACGGCGCTGTATGAGCATAAACCTGACTTTTTCATCGATAAGCTAGCTCAGGGAATCGGCATGATCGCGGCGGCGTTTTATCCTAAACCGGTGGTCGTCCGCATGTCTGACTTCAAGAGCAACGAGTACGCCAACCTGCTCGGCGGCAAACAGTTTGAACCCGAGGAAGAAAACCCGATGATTGGCTGGCGGGGAGCGTCTCGCTACTATGATGAGCAATACCGGGCTGCTTACGGCTTAGAGTGTCAAGCACTGAAACGGGTGCGAGATGAAATGGGCTTGACCAATGTGATCCCGATGATCCCCTTTTGCCGAACCCCGACGGAGGGTCGCAAGGTGTTGGCGGAAATGGCGAAATACGGGTTGAACCGGGGAGAAAATGATTTACAGGTCTATGTCATGTGCGAGATCCCCAACAACGTTATCTTGGCGGAGCAGTATAGCGACATATTTGACGGGTTCTCCATTGGCTCCAATGATTTGACCCAGCTCACCTTAGGACTTGACCGCGATTCGGCGCTGGTGGCCCACCTCTTTGACGAACGCAATGAGGGGGTGAAAGAGATGGTGCGTCAGGTGATTACCCGAGCAAAGGTTAAAGGCCGCAAAGTGGGCATTTGCGGTCAAGCGCCCAGTGACTATCCTGAGTTTGCCCGCTTCTTAGTAGAACTGGGCATTGATTCCCTCAGTCTTAACCCTGACTCCGTCCTAAAAACTTTGCTAGAAGTGGCTAAAACGGAAGGGATTGAGACTAACTGACACTGTTTCAGATATCGCTTTGCAGATGAAGACCATTGAGTCTGCCGTTTGAGGGTGTAGGCCGTAAACCGTAGATGGAGCAATCTGCCTATCTATTGGCTACGGCCTACCGTCTATCTAAAACCAATACTTAAACCACTTTTTGGCCCTTCAGCAGTCCCGACAATATGGCCAAGCGCCTGACTGAAGCGGGCGCGGATGCGCTGGTGTTATTCAATCGGTTTTACCAGCCCGATATTGACATTGAAGCCTTGGAAGTGAGTCTCCTTCTGTTGTTAAGTTCTCCCCAGGAGATGCGATCGCCGATGCATTGAATCGCTCTGCTCTATGGGCGGATCTCCGCCGACCTGGCGGCGACGAGCGGGATTCACAAAGCTCAGGATGTGGTGCGAATGTTGATGGCGGGGGCAAAGTCACCCTGATTGTCAGCGCTCTCTTGAGGCATGGAATTTCCCATCTGCGCGTGCTTGAGCAGGGGCTTAAAGATTGGCTGATGGAGCACGAGTACACATCAATCTCAGAACTCCGCAGCGTCATGAGTCAGCTACACTGTCCGGATCCCAGCGCATTTGAACGGGTGCAGTATATGAAAACACTGCAAACCTATCATTCTTACTGGGTGGCTCGGGAAGAATCGGTTGGAGGTTCGACTTGATGAAGGTTGTCGATGAATACTGCAATGCAGAAGCGGTTCAATGCCGAGCAAACTGGCTTAAGGAGGCATAGATGGGTTCTATCGTTTGGCGGTTAGCAAATTGATATAAATCTTGAATTTGGGGTATTAGACGACAGATGTGACGGATAATACCCCTAAGTTCGGAGTTAGATGTCAGATATGTCAGATAACATCTGGAATCGCAGAGTTAAGCGTCAGATCTGACGGACAACCTCCCGATTATCGGAATTATCCGTCAGATCTGACGTTGAATATGATAGTTAGATTTCTGAATTATTTGTAGTGGGAAGCATGTAAATCATCATTTACCCTTAAGGTTTTTGCCTGAATGAAAGTTAAACATTTAGACTTAATCAAGCATTAAAATTGCTGTCTACATTTATTAGATACATTTCTACATGCTATCAAACTTCGAACCTTTTCTTCTTCAAAATAATCCGGCAATCCCTGGTGATTCAGCACAACAGCAAGGAAGCTCCATTGCGGATTTATTAAATAATTTATTGGATTGGGTAACGAGTTCGGATGCTGCCGGGATCTCGTTTCTAATAAATGTCATTAGCTTTTTGTTGGCCGTTGCAGGATTTCTGCTTTATTTTCAGCAGAAAAGGGAGTATAGGCTTCTTTCCGGGATTCTTGAAGAGTATGGCTTACAGAAGCGAATAAGAAAGGCTACAAAGAGCGCAAAATCTGAACAGTTGAAATTAGATCAAGAAATCAATCGTAGGCGAAATGAAATTGAAGAAGCCAAAAGAGATCTTAGTGAGAGACTACCTGCTGAAGCAAGGAAAGCATACTATGAGAATTCAATTCCTGTAATTCAGAAACAAATTTATGACTTGGAAAAACAGCTTGAATCAATGTTTGAGGAGCTTAAGGCATGTGAAGAAACACCTTCCACAGTTTCTCCTCATATAAATGAGATTCTGGGAGAGGAAATCCGAAAGAATTTATCGCTTCAACGTGACATGGAACAAGTGAGAGTACTTCTGACAATCTTTACCGCTTTGACTGCTGCCGTTGGAGTACTTTTACCATATCCATTAAATATTGGGATTGCCTTCATATTAGGTGTTGTGATTGTGAGACAGGCTTATCGTTACTGGAGATTGTATCGTGTTTGTTATAGTCGCCCTTCAAAACGTTTTTAGTAATGGTATGAATTTAAGAAATTTAAACTACTTAGCGTGATCTTGCAACGCCCATGCACTCGACCATCGAGAGATAGCAAAGGAGGATTTGAAGCTTTTGTGGCGAGTGATGGGTAATGTTAGACTGCATTGATAATCACTGTAAAAGTCAATTTCCTGCAATTCAATTAATCTCGCCAACTTCTCTTTTGCTTTTTGACTTCCTCACAAGATCCTCATCTTTTTGTTTCAACCTTGAAAGAGGGTAAACAAGCTAGTTTTTACACTCTGACCAAATGCGAAGGCGATATCGGGATAGTTGTTTATTTTCTGGTGTCCATTTTCACACTGCCTAAGATTATCCATTTATCCATGCAGTTCGAATGCCAAGAATTGCTTGGTTGTGCTGTCCAAATGATTGCAAAATCAGGTCCTCTATAGGGTTAATTTGCGTAATTTGTATAAAAACACTAAACTCTGTTGCCTTGATCAGTTTAGAATATCACTTAGCAGTTAGATTTTGATTCATATTTTTTGAAGCTTGAATATTCGATTAAGACATAATCATCCTATAGTTTCTAATTCCAAATGTTTCTTCGAAAAAAACCATGAAAAAACCTATTAAAAGTATCTGGAAATCAATCGATTCTATTTGGGAATTAATACAACTAACCATTAACTTTATAACCATACTTATTAAATCTATCGGACAATTAATAGGACCGTTTATTGTTGCTTTCGGATCATTCCTAATTTTTGCATGCGTACCTCAAACAAAAGAAGTATATCGTGTAATTAGTATAGATGCACTTATAGGAAAGGCATTTTGCTCCACGTTCTTCGTAGGTCTTTTATCAGCATCTGTCTGGTATTCAACATATTTATTATGTTCAAATTCGTCCAATTCAACCTCAAAACCACAATTTAATAAAATACTATCTGTATTATGCTTACCTCCGCCTGATTCCTCGAAAAAAAAACAACAGGAATATAATGAATGTCTTGAAGAATTCAAAAAATATCTTGCTTTAGTTTTTGGATATCTGCCATTTCTCGGTTTTTCCATAGGTATATTTCTTGTTCAAGAAGATCTTAAGGGTTTAGACTTCGTTTTTAACAGCTTTATTGATCATCTCTTACTGTTCTCTAGCAATGTTTTCATAATTGGGGGGTTATATTTTGCTTATCATAATGTTCCGCTTTCGACAAAAGAGATTAGCATCTTGTTTGTTGATATTGCTTCCCTGGTCCTTAGTTTATTTTCTTTGCCCTTGATTATTAAGACATCAAGTTCAATATTGGGAATATCTTTTATTTCAATAGTTCAAATATTATTTTATTTGCTTCTCTATAAATCATCTTCAGAGCCAATAAAAAACAATTCAGAGCCAATAAAAAACAATTCAGAGCCAATAAAAAACAATCAAAGAAAACGAATTGCCAAAAAACAACGAATTATCACCATTAATGCCGTTATTTTTTCGATTGTTATTCCTACAGTAATCACATCAATATATTATTTCCTTCCTCCTGTTTTTTCTACGTTTCTTCCCATTTATATTGGACCGATTATTCTGGTTTCTATTTCACTTATAATTCTTGTGGTTGGCTTTACGCTAGTTCAAAAAGCTGGAGACAAAATTAAAACTCCAGCTATTGCAATTCTGACTATCCTCATTGTTTTTAATGGCCTCACTAACTGGAATGATAATCATAAATTTAGGCAGCTCAGCCAATTTGTAGAAAACTCGACCTCAGAGTTGCCTAACTTAACACAATCCTTTGAGAAATGGTTGAGTAGCCGATCAGATCTTGACAAATATCCATCAGGAAAACCTTACCCAGTTTATATTGCATCGGCCCAGGGTGGTGGAATTTATGCAGCTTATAATGCAGCAATGACTTTCGCAAAATTGACTGATGAGATTCCGAGTTTTCCTCAGCATGTTTTTACTATAAGCGGTGTTTCTGGTGGTAGCTTGGGAGCATCAGTTTTTACCAGTTTGATAAAAGCAAGTGACGATAATAATCAAACTCCTACAAAGTATGCCGCCAATGCAAAAAAAATGTTGGCTCAAGATCCACTTTCTCCTTTGCTGGCGCTTGGCTTATTTCCTGACCTGATTCAGAGGTTTATTCCCTTTCCCTCTATCAATGCCTGGGATAGGGCAAGTGGGCTGGAAATCGCCTTTGAAAATGCCTGGGACAAACTGGAAATCAAAGATTATGAAAACCCCTTTAGGCAGTCTTTTTACAAGCATTGGAAAGCCGAAAATACTGCACCTGCTCTTGTGCTAAATACAACTGTTGTTGAAACTGGTGACCGTTTGTTGATTAGTCCCTTTATGATTCCGCCGTCAAATAAAGCCAATGTAATACAGAACAGTCCAGAATTTCCCTTCGTTCTTGAGAAAAGGGACTTAAGACTGAGTACGGCGGTTGGGCTCAGTGCTAGATTTCCTTATATAACTCCAGTTGGTTGGTATCAACGCAGCAATCGTAATAGATTACATCTAGCAGATGGGGGATATTTTGATAATTCAGGCATTTCCACTGCCATAGATATCGGTCGAGTTTTGCAACAGATGGATGAAAAAGAAAATAGGTTTAAAGTTATTTACCTGGCTCTTGTTGATTCACCTATAAGCAGTTCTGTGAATGAGCGGAAGAATTCAGTTTTTAATGAAGTTCTATCGCCCATCCGAGCCTTGTTTCGTGCTCGTGAAGCCCGCACTCGCAATATCGTTGATTTGTCAACATATACCTTTAATGATTATAAGTTCAGAACTCTAATGCTCCAAAAAGCAGGTAAAGGTGTCAAACTTCCCCTCGGCTGGTTCCTCTCTGAGAAGTCGCAGGATTTTATTAATAATCAGATGATTAATCTAAGCCCATGTGATGAAGCGAATTTCACTTCTATCCCACAAACCGATGATGAGCTTATCAATCACAACAGTTGCGTAGCTCAGTCAATTAAGGACGATTTGCAAGTAAAACCTCAGACGTAATGTTTGTAAATGCCAGAGCCTTAATGTTTAGAGGATTCTATGATGGCATCATTATCCATTTGGTGCACTACCCATTTGATATGATCTGATTTCGGGTAATTCAATAGCCAATAGCCAGTAGGAGGCATTGCCCACACCACCTATTTTCACCGCCCCCGAAAATTACTCGCCAATGCGATCGATAATGTCGGTGAAACCAGGAATTAGTGATTATTTTTCATCACATTGGCACCCCCAATCAACCTGATAATCCCCTCGATTTACCCAACGATGAAAACTGGAATAAGGCCATAGATGTGAACATGAAACATGACCATGTTTGGCCGGATTATAGTGAATATAGTCCAGATACCTGGCGATTTCTGTTAGTTCACGCACGGTATGTTCCCAAAAACGACCTTGCCATCCATCTCGTTCACAGTGTTTGCAGTGAGCGTGAGATAAATCATGAGGCGGCGGTTGATTGCCTCGTAAAGGCTTTGCGGATAGAACTTTGATGCGCCCAACTCGTTTGGAATAGTTCCTATCGTCGGGGAGTAAAGCAATCTGACAGAAAGAACCAATAATTGCACTATTGAACTACATAGCGCTATACCCTGATGGTGGGCAGCGCTAGCTTTTCGTAAGGTGTGGGTGATTGATGCTTAGAGTGTCACCCACACCTACCTTACTGTCGACTACACTTCAGGTAGTGGCTCCAGATTTTTTTTCAATAGAACCAAACTGAGAGCTAACTTGACTGCTAAACTATAGCATCTATATATTTGCTGGAGTTTAGGCTGAATTAAATTAAACCCATGAAACAAACAAAAGAACAAACAGCCATAGCTAATAAAATCAAAAAATGGCTAAAAACAGCACAAGAAACTGAAACTGAAACTCGTTATTTTGGACTCCCCATCACTCGTTTAACCAGCATTAAAAGTTTGTGCAAAGACGATGAAATTTCAGCCCAGAAATTTGCTCTTTTTATTATTAAAAGAGTATTTCAAGAAATGAACGAGACGCCTCGTCCTGAACACTTTTCTGTTGAAGAATGGAATACCGATAAACAGTTGATTGCTGACGGCATCAACCAGATGGAAAACTATCTTGAAACGCCTGAGTCTGAGGGAAAGCAAATATTCCGGAACTTATTGAGAGAAATTGAGAAAAGGCAAGGGGATGATACTCGTCGAGTTCATGGGACTATAATCCATTTTGTTCGTAGTGGATATTTACTTAAATTAGACTACAGCTTACGATGTTTTGTGGATTATGATTTTCCTTATTGGGTTTATAAGTTAGCAAGAGAATACGTAGAGGAAAAGGATGGAATCACAACTGAATCTGTCCCCATGCTATTAGATATAGCAGAGTTTTGGTGTCAATATTACTTTGGAAAAGGCTTGACAGAAAAATTCCCTAGTTCAAGCATAAAGCCCCTAGATGTGGACATGAAACATGACCATATTTGACCGGTTATTTTCAACCGCTCAACCGAGCCGTTAGCCCGCCGATAATGTATTAGCTGTAAACGATGATGCTCAAGGATTTTTCTCATGAATTTGATTGAAGTTGGCAAGCATTTCATAAATTTGGATAACGTTTGCTATTCCATCCGGGATGGCAAAAAAGTAGTCGTTTTCTTTGCTTGTGCAGGAGAAACAAACACAGCAAGAGAACCCTACTATTTAGACCTATTGGATGCAGAAGCTGATGACTTTGAGCGCAAATTACAAGGTCTGTGTAACTAGATATATGCGAAAATTTCTAATACTAAGAGTTTTGAGCAAATCTAATTGGTTTGCTATTACATTAGGTATCCAGGAAGATGATTTTCCTCAATTTTCTATCAGTCAAACTACAAATACGATTGTTTGAATGGAATTCGAGGTTAAATCCAAATAATTCAATAGCCAATAGGGTGATTCTATTGGTCAGTCAGAAATCCAGAAATCAATGACTCCGTAAAGTTGTATGAGACTCCGCAAAGAATCATGTCGTCTAGAGCCAGCCGGAGCGTCAGGTGATTTTAGCGGAACTATATTTGGATGTAGGAGTTCTTTGTCAGGAGTGAATAATAGTTTACAGGGGTGAGTTTCTCGCGTGGATGGAGTTCCCACCACCTCTGGTTCAGAATCGACGATTGCACTCGTTATATTCGATTGGTTCAGATTAAAAATAGGAGACTTGAAGCTAAACCGCTCCACGAAGATAAATGGTTTGCTCAAGTTAAGACTGATCACAGTTCTCCGACCAGGTTTTCTTCAACTTTATAAGGAGGTGCATGGTTCATCTTCGAGGGTCAGATGCATGTATTCGTTATCAAGCATTATGGCGGCAATTCATCGCTGCAGTGTGTCTTTTGTCAATGCTGGGAGTATTTCTATTCTCACTGTTGGGATGCGCCGTCTCGTCCGTGACAGACACAACGCGGAGGGAAGGAATGAGTGAAGTCATATTGACCCAAGCTGATAACGGCAGGTCTATTGAGGTGCAAAGGGGCGATCTCGTTGTCATCCATCTCCGAGAGAACCCGAGCACAGGATTTCAATGGGCGATCGATCACAATAATGATGAGGCGCTCAAACTGGAGAGATCCGAATACACGCCTCCTGCTGCTTCGACTGTAGGAGGAGCAGGACAGCGAACCTTTACATTTTCAGGGCGGGATAGCGGCGCCGCCGAACCCCACTTTAAGCTCTGGCGCGAGTGGCAAGGGGAGCAATCAGTGGTTGAGCGCTTTTCAGTAACGGTTCAAGTCCACGAGTAGACAAACTATTGTTTGAATTTAAATTTCGGTTACTCCTTCAGCAACACTGCTGTTGATCAGTCCCTCACACAGGTCATCCAGGGGTGACTGCGACAGGTTATCTCTGGATAAGCTAGAAAAAAGGAGAGTGAGAAATTATGTCAGAGGTATTTGAAAAGCATGGAATGGGCTGGTTACGCGACTACCCAGATTTTCGAGATTACACTGTAGAAAAAGACTGCATTCCACTAAGGCTCCAAGCTTTAGGACAAACAAAATCCATTCGACAGATGCTTGCGGAAGTCGGTGTATTTGGCCAAAATGCTTCATCGCAGTCATTGGTAGACTTAAGGAAATGGTGCCCACCGATTGAAGACCAAAAGCAGTTGGGTTCGTGTACAGCCAATGCAGGGGTTGGATTGGTGGAATACTTTGAGCGGCGTGCTTTTGGAACCCATCTGGATGCGTCTCGTCTGTTTCTCTACAAGGTGACGCGAAACTTACTTCATTTAACCGGAGACACGGGAGCCTATCTGAGATCAACGATGGCCGCAATGACTCTCTTTGGGGTGCCCCCCGCAGAATATTGGCCCTACACTGATGCTCACCCTGATTTTGATGTGGAACCCAGTGCTTTCTGCTATGCCTTTGGGCAGAACTTCCAGGCTCTCAACTACTATCGACTTGATCCCCCTGGAATAAAGATGGATGAGTTATTGAAATTGATCAAGCTGTTCTTGTTCAGTGGGCTGCCGTCAATGTTCGGTTTTACCGTCTATGACGCCATTCGACAATCAGGCGAGACAGGTAAAATTCCATTCCCAGCCCCTGGTGAGAGAATCCTAGGCGGCCACGCTGTTGTGGCGGTTGGCTACGATGACGAGATGAAAATCCAAAACACCAACACAGGGGGCAAAGAAACCAAAGGAGCCTTTCTCATAAGGAACTCCTGGGGAACAGAGTGGGGAGAGGCTGGGTACGGTTGGCTCCCTTATGACTATGTTTTACACGGACTCGCTGATGACTGGTGGACGCTGCTCAAGCAAGAGTGGGTTGACACCGGGAAGTTCAGCTTGTCTGAATCCTAAAGCTGAACGGCTAGAAGCCGTGGCTGATTGTGTAGATTGGATGCCGCACTATTGGGGCGTACAAAAATTAAACCAGGGTTGAAGGTTTGCCTAGTGCAGGCTGGCGCTTTACTTCTGCCAGCCTGCACTAGGCTGCAGCCGCAGCCAATTACTCATTAGTCACAATCCTGCTAGGACCGTTGAAGGAGATCTCTGTATGTAAGGGATTGAGAAAGCTAACCACTCAGGAGCCATAAATGGGTAACTCGCTTTAAGTAGTCATGCAAAATTAATTACAAATTCTTTTCCAAACCCCGTGAGCACGTTTTCGACGTGATTTCTCAGAGTTCGCCAATTCTCATACGCCGCATTCTCTATCCAGTCGTATTTCATAAATCGCCAGACGTTCTCTATCAGATTCAGCTTGGGTGAGTAGGGCGGCAACTCAAACAGATAGAGTCCTCGTTGCGCCCACTCACCTCGCATTTCCCACACGATCTGACCGGTATGAATCGGGGCTTGGTCCATCACAATGACCATAAGGCAACGTTCTTTATCCCCTGACTGCGCAGCAGTAGACAATGCGCTCGTTGGCGCACCTGATGTTGGCGGCTGTGATGATAGATTCGTTCCAGTAACTGTCGGGTTTCTGGGGTAATTTCACGGGTCAGGG
>JAAUYH010243241.1_pt1 | contig 12732 bp, 9 predicted proteins | sample 7278061 | NCBI WGS metagenome assembly JAAUYH01 (sample SAMN14350203, study PRJNA611818) | marine sediment metagenome | isolation source: surface marine sediment (0.6m) | place: French Polynesia: Moorea | collected 2018-08
CCCAAATGGGAAAAGAAAGTGACCTTAGCAATGCTGCCCGCACTACGCATTGGTTTAATCAAGCCCCAAGAAAAGAGCAGTTTATTTGAGGCATACGAACTAGGAATGCGAAGGGCAGCCAATCGACGGGTAGATATTTGGGGTTTTGAATCAGAAGAAAGCGTTGCGGAAGAGGCAGCTACTATTGACAAAATGATTGAGCTGGGTATGGATGCGATCATACTTCGCCCTAGCGATCCTGTGGGTTCTTTGCCAGCATTGAAAAAAGCGAGCGAAGCAGGATTAGTAATCATCACCGTTGACTCTTGCTTGAAGCGAGAAGTAGCTGAGGACGTTGCAGTTGCTTGTTTTGATACGGACAGCAAGAAGATGGGCTATGATTCTGGAGTTTACTTAGACCAATGGGTGCAGCAGAACATCATCGGACAACAAACCCCAAAGTCTGAGCCGATCAATATCGCCCTGCTGGATGGTGCCATTTACGATCGCAACTATCCTTATCTTCAAGGTATCATGGCGGCACTGGATAAATCTCCTTTGTCCTGGAAAACTGTAGCGTCAGTAGGAGTTGCGGATCTCCACGATACTGATCAAGTGAAGGAAATTTTAACGGCTTATCCTGAAATCCAGGTTGTGTGGGGTGGCTCAAATGTGGCAACAACAGTAGCTATTGAAGCAGTAGAACAGCTGGGTATGGTTGATCAGGTGGCAGTGTTTGGCATCCTAGATCTTTCGCAAGAACAGGCAGAACGTCTGTTAGATTCTACTAATCCTCTTCAGTCAATTATCGATCAGTCGGGGGTACAAACTGGTAAACAAGCTACCGAAAGAGCGATCGCTGTTTTGCGGGGAAGAGTGCCTGGGGAAGTCTACGAAGAACACCTAGTTGAACATCGACTACTTACCCAAGACGATAGTGAACAGGTGCGAAAACTGCTTAACGAAGCTGGTAGTCTTTAGTATCGCTGTAGGTTAGCTCGTTAGAATAAGTTTAGTTCGTAGTTCGTAGTTCGTTCATTTTTTACCCTTAACGTTTTCTAAAGACAACTAGAAGATTTTCCCAAGATGCAAATTAGGATGTCTAGACTTGAGTAGGATGTAATTAATTATTTCACTAAGATAAATTAACTATCATTAGAGTTGATCTGATAAATAGGAGTTTTAATGTTAGAACTATATCAATTTGAGCTATCTCAGTATTCAGAAAAAGTTCGCCTCATTCTTGACTATAAACAGCTAGAATATCGCAAAATCGAAGTTACTCCTGGTGTGGGGCAAATTGAACTGATGCAGAAGTCTGGCAGTCGCCAAGTACCAGTACTTAAAGATGGCAGTACTTATGTCGCCGATTCTACGGAAATTGCTTTTTATCTGGATCGTAAATATCCTGAACGCCCTATCATACCTACAGATTCTTTGGCAAAAGGTCAATGTTTATTAATCGAAGAATGGGCAGATGCATCTATTGGCTTGAAGGGACGTAAAGCGTTTATCGGGGCATTAAACCAGAACCAAAATTTGCGGACTTCTTTGTTACCCTCCAATACTCCAGACTTAGTTAAAACAGCAGTCGGCGCAATTCCTGGTGAGATCCTAGATGTACTAGGTACAGGAGTTGGTTTTGGTGGGGATGCCGTAAAAGAAGCAAAAAAAAGCTTGACCCAAGATCTAGAAGCTCTATGCCTAATTTTGCAAAATCAGCCTTACCTAACGGGAGATACACCCACCTTAGCTGACTTAACCGTGGCGGGATTAAGTATTTTATTAAAGTTTCCCGCAGGTTCTTATCTTGATATTCCCGATCCTCTCAAAGGGAAAGGCATCCCAGGATTGGCAGACAATATTACTTTCGAGCCCTTCTTTGCTTGGCGCGATCGCCTTTATGCGGATTTTCGCTCCGGTTCCAGCACATCCACTACTACAGGCAATAACTCTGCACCTACTTCCATCAGCATTGATTAATTTCAGATAATGAAAGTTATTAGGGGTTATCAACTGAAACTCAATGCCCCTTTTTTTCAGCCCTACTTACAGATAGTTATGAGAGTTGGTCTAAATTCTTACCTCAGCGATACTAATGTTGATGCCGTCATAACTAATAGTCAGCGTCAACTATCCTTGGCAATATCGGCAATTCCCGATGATCAAGCTAGCCAATTGCCATTAAATCTCTGCTTAGTTCTCGATCGCAGTGGCTCAATGTCCGAGAAACCTTTAGAAATGGTCAAGGAAGCAGCAATCAAGATCATCGAGAAACTGAATCCAGGCGATCGCATTAGTGTGGTTACTTTTGATCATCGGGCAAGGGTAATTGTCCAAAATCAAGCAGTTGACAATCTCGAACCAATTAAACAGAAAATTAGGCTGATAGTGGCTGATGGTGGTACGGCAATTGATGAAGGGTTACGTCTCGGAATCAAGGAAGTTGCAGCCCACAACCAGCATTGTGTATCTCGTATTTTTCTGTTAACCGACGGGGAAAATGAACATGGTGATAATGAGCGCTGTCTTAGATTAGCCGAACTCTCAGCCGAATACAATGTGACCATTGATACCTTGGGTTTTGGGGAACATTGGAATCAGGATGTTTTAGAACAAATCTCTGATTCAGCCCAGGGAACTTTAGCTTACATAGAACGACCAGAGCAAGCAGTATCGGAGTTTGATCGCCTATTTATCCGCGCTCAATCTGTGGGCTTAACTAATAGCACCTTGACTGTCGAATTGATGCCCAAGGTTCGCCTCGCTGAATTAAAACCTGTAGCTCAAGTAGCCCCTGAAACAATTGAATTGCCCATTCAATTAGAGGGTAATTACTTCACCGTTCGTCTGGGTGATCTGATGATGGATCGACCACGGGTAGTTTTAATCAATCTCTATATCAATCAATTATCCCCAGGCATCCATAAAATTGCTGCGGTTCAACTACGCTACGATGACCCCAGCACCAACCGCGAAAATTTACATTCCGATGTTTTAGCTATTGAACTAGAATCTCAGGATTTATATCAGGCAAAACCCAGCGATCTAGTAAAAAATCATATTCTGACTCTGGCTAAATATCGTCAAACCCAAATTGCCGAAACTAAATTACAGAATGGCGATCGCGCTGGCGCAGCCACCATGTTACAAAGTGCCGCTAAAACTGCTCTCCAACTAGGGGATAAAGAAGGTGCAACCATCCTCCAAGCCAACGCGACTCGGTTACAGATTGGTAAGAACTTATCCGAAGGCGATCGCAAGAAAACTCGCCTAGTGTCGAAAACAGTTCTCCGAGATGAGTAATCTTTACAAATCTTGACCATTTTTTGAATTCAAAATTCAAAATTTAAAATTTAAAAGAGGTAATTTTTAAGGTTAATTTTTAATTTTTAATTGATAATTTTGAATTGCATTGACTAAATTTCTGACAATGCCCCTCTTAAGTTTACGGCTTAAGTTGTCATCTTTCCTAGTACTTTCGCAATCCATTACTGTACTATTAGTGTTGGAAGGGAGATCAAGAAACAATATTGCTATTACATAGATCGATCTCTCACCATAAATGCTAGAGATGATGAGAAGAAGAGAGAGATATATAGTATGAAGGTAATAAATCTAGAAAAATGTTTTAATTTGCACGATTGAGGTGTTTTTGGTGCAATTCTAGCGATGCTGTGTCTGGGTGGTAGCATTCGTGACAAGTTAAGGCTTTGTATTGTTTGTCAACTGGTTTTTAGCTCTTAGCTTTTAAGACATCCTTCTTAATAGTGACAATAGGGATTTTTGCAACAACATACTCTTTTTGCTCATGAACCTCTAAATTAGTATGTTGCGATCGGTCGGCTACGGGTCGCGTCGTAATCGCTCCTAATTAATAAAAAGTTACAAACTTAATATAAATATTTATGATTAACTGTTGCCGTGGATTTTCATGGTATTAGTTGTTTAATGCTATCTGTTGTTGTTTTTGAAATTACTCGATATGACAATTAACTTCCCACGAACTTCCTGATCTTTTTAGGTATAAAAATTATGGCTAAAACTAAAGATATTAAAACAGAAACAGAGGTATTTTATGAACGACAGGATAGTCTTTATCGTAGCTTTGGAGATGCTGAAGCAAATATTCACTGGGGTTATTTCGATAACCTAACTACTACTTCGAGCAATCAATTTTTACCAGCCTGTGAACGTTGGAATCAATATATGTTGCAACGTAGTGGTATCACCAATAAATCAAAAGTATTAGATGTCGGCTGCGGTAATGGGAAAACTGCTATCTGGTTAGCCCAACAGACAGGATGTGAAGTGGTGGGAATTGATCCTAGTCAAGTTCAGATTAATAATGCCCAAAAGCATCCCACATTAACTCTATCTTTTCAACAAGCATCAGCCACCGATTTACCCTTTGTCGATGGTGCATTTACCCATGTTTGGAGTCAAGCTACTCTATATCAAGTTGATGATCGCCCTAAAGCTTTACAAGAGATTCATCGGGTATTACAAGAAGCAGGAACCTTCATTTTTGACGATTTAGTAACGCCAGTAGCAGAAATTAGTGAAACTACTCGTCAACAAGTCTATGAGCGACTACTATTTGAACCGATATTTAGTCCAGAATCCTATACAGAAATTCTCACGCAACAGGGCTTAATGGTCTTAGAAACAATAGACTTAAGCCCACATCTTCACAAAAGTTATCAATTGCTGGCTCAACTAGCTTTATCAGAGTATCCCGATTTGAATGCAGCATATAGCCAAATGTGCAAAGCAATCGAAAAACAAGAATTGGGCTGGAGTTTTTATCTCTGCAATAAAGTCAGCGATCGCTTGACCTGGATTCATGAGAACAAAAATACTCAAGAGCTTCAGAGCAAGTATGATGCTTGGGCTAGGCTCTATGAAACCGATATTGGTGAGTCTTGGTCAATTATGCCGATGAATGCGGCTAGCATGTTAAAGCAGTTATTACCCCGTGAAGATATTGAGATTCTTGATGCTGGTGCAGGTTCGGGGATGGTTGGTGCAGAGTTAGCCAAACAAGGATACAACAAGATCACCGGGATTGACCTCTCGCCAGAAATGCTAGAGATAGCGAGAGAAAAACAAGTATACAAAGCATTACTGGAAGTAAATCTAGAAAAACCCTTAAAATTTTCTCCCCAGGAGTCTTTTGATGCAATCCTCGCCATCGGGGTATTTACCTATGGTCATGCTAGTCCCACGGGTTTGTATCATTTATTACCTCTGTTGAAACCAGGAGGAATCTTTATCTTGACCGTGCGGTTATCGAATAAGCCAATGCAAGAAGCATTTAGTAAACTTCCTTGGACTTTAATTTCTCAACAGGAATATCTATTTGAGGGCGCACCGTTTCATATTCTGGCATACAGAAAAGACTAAGCTTGTTGCCTAATTCAAGGTAAAGGTTAAGAAGCGAGAAGTATCAATTCTGATTTTTAATTTGTTTTTGTAAGAAATCTACTAATCATGAATTCATCATTGTTTTGTATTGACTCGTCATGACTATGACAGTAAATACGACAGTTTCAATCGCTTTTTTTTAGTTAATTAAGAGTTAATTAAGAGTTTAAAATTCAAAAACAGGAGAATCGATATGGTAACGCAAATCAAAGAACTTCCCGTTGCAGACTTAGAATTCCAGATGTTTGTTTTGGATGAGGTAGCTGATGAGTTACTGGCACAGGATAAAGATGTTATCAAGCTCACCATCGGCATTTCCGAGCTAGAAATACCGCAAAAAGTACGTGAAGTTTTTTCCCAGACAATTTTTGACTTCCAAAAAACTCATCGAGTATTTCCCCAAGGTATCCCTGAATTAAGACAAGCTATTGCTGACTATTACAACAATGAGTTTCATGTTAATACCAAGTTTGATAATGTAATTGTCAATGTGGGTTCAAGTTCTATTTTTAGAAATCTGTTTCAACTACTTTGTCAACCTGGCAAAGAAATTTTACTGCCAAAGCCTTATTATTGTCTGTATTCCCTAAGTGCCATTTTAGCTGGGGCGAAGATTTCTTATTACGACATCGATTATAAAACCAGAAAGATCGATTTTGATTCTTTCCGACAAAACTATGATCCTGACAAAACCGCCGTCGTCGTCTTAAATAATCCAGGTAATCCTTTAGGTAATATTATTAGCCCAGAAGAAATTACCGAAATCAATCAAATTATTGACGGGCGCTCCTTTATTGTCAATGACGAGATTTATAACAACACCCTATTTTATGACGAATATAAATCTCCTCTAACCTATCTTGACGATAAATATCGAGATGTCAATATCATCACTAATGCTTTTTCTAAAGGATTTCGCATGTATACCAAGCGGGTAGGCTATGCCATTTTACCCGATAGCTTGATCATGCCAATGCGGATTGTGCAACAACATACTTTGCTAACTCACGATCCTGTTAATCAGCATGGTGCGATCGCTGCTTTACAAGATTTAGAAGCGCCTAAAGAGTTAACCCGTATTTATAAAGGACGTGCAGAATACTCCTATGTAACGTTACAGGGAACAGGTTGTGATCCGATTAAATCCGAAGGCGGATTTTATATTGTCCTAGATTGCGATCGCTGGGTACAAGAGAAAGGCTTTGAATCTTCTAAAGATCTAGCAGTAGATATCGCCAGAAAAGTTCATGTTGCAACTGTACCTGGTACCGATTTTGGTATTCCTAATGGTTTAAGACTGAGTTTCTGCAATGCCAGATACAACGAAGGGATAGATCGCTTGAAAGACTATTTCACAAGCTAATAGTAACCATTCACAAGTAGCAGATAACAAGTAGCAAGTAGCAAGTTTTACCTCTGACTGAAGTAAGAGGATTCGGAAATGATTATTTTCTGGTCTCCATCTTCATCTCTTGAAGAGGCTTTATACCAACTTCGGAGTTACCTAATTGCGTTTCACGCTATTTGCTAATTGTTACTTTAGCTCCCTTCGGGAGCTTGGTAAACCTTGTTGAAAATATAAATATCAGAACTGGAGATTTCCGATTAACTCAGAAATCCTCAATACTAATCAGGAGATAATTAATGGCAGTATACGATAGCATCAACGATGCTTATGACTTGGTATATACAGATGTTCATCAAAAAGTTCCTTTTGTAGTTGAGATCTTAAATAAATATCAAAGAAAAGAGATTTTAGAACTAGGCTGTGGTTCAGGTTTATTCACCATTCCTTTAAAACAAAAGGGATTTAATATCGAAGGGTTAGAACTTAGTCCCGAAATGATTAAGGTAACCCAGCAGAAAGAACCAAACTTGACATTGCATCAAGGGGATATGCGATCGTTTAATCTCCCAAAAAGTTTTGATGCGATTTTAATTCTCAGTTCTACTCTGACATTGTTGCAAAATCATCAGGAAATGAATCAATGTTTGCAGCGTTGTTACGAACATTTAAAACCAGGGGCAATGCTGTTTCTGGAATTACCTAATCATGCTGTAGAAGTCGCCAAAAGCGATCGCACTCAGGAATTTTACGCCAATGAAGATAGTTCGATTATTGTGGTGACTCAAAGTTTACAAGTGGAAAAATTATGGCGGGAATATTGGTATATTTTTCGGCAAACTGCGGGAGAATTTCAAAAAGACGAAATAACCTGCGATGAATTTCTTTATTCTCCTAATTTATTGCTAGAAGATCTTCAGAAAACTGGATTTAATATTCTAGAAACCTATGGCGATCTTTTTGGTAATCCTTTTGATGAGAATCAATCTTGGAGACGAGTCTTAATTTGTCAAAAAACGTAAAATCCTTATTTTAAAAAACTTTTGACTTTCCCCAAACAAGACTAGGTTGCTTCAATTGCAATTGCCAAATAATGCCTCTAATTAACTATCCGCCAATTAAATATCCTAAGATGTTGAGAATTCGTCAGAAGTTCAATTCATCTAGACTAGGAAATATTCCCCAGAAGATTATTGAAGAGTTCGTAACCAATGATGTTCAGTCTCGAATCAAACCAGGAGAAACTGTGGCGATCTTAGTTGGTAGTCGGGGAATTACAGATATTGTTAAGGTAGTTCAAACTGTTGCTGACGAACTCAAAAAAATAGGAGCAAAACCTTTTATTATTCCCTCAATGGGAAGTCATGGAGGAGCAACAGCTCAAGGTCAGAAGGAAATTTTACAACATATTGGAATTACAGAAGATGCGATCGCCATTCCCATCCGTTCGACAATGGAAGTGATTCAAGTGGGAGAAATTAGCGGGCTAGGTTCAAAATTTCCTGTTTATATGGATAGATATGCTTACGAAGCCGATCATATAGTTGTCATCAATCGGATCAAGCCTCACACCGACTTTAAAGACAAATTTGGTAGTGGCTGGATGAAAATGATGACCATTGGTTTAGGAAATCATAGCGGCGCACTTTTATATCACAGAGTGATTGCCAGTTATGGTTATGCCAATGTAATTAAAAAAATTGCCCAAAAAGTTTTGGATACAGGCAAAATTTTGTTTACTGTTGGTATTCTAGAAAATTCCTCTGGAGAAACTGCTGATATTGGTTTTGCCCTGGCAGAAAATCTGGTAAAAACTGAGTGTGAGTTGATGCAACAAGCCGAGCAATACGTTGCATGTCTCCCCTTTGACGAAGTTGATTTACTCATCGTTGACGAGATGGGAAAAGATATTTCTGGTTCTGGAATGGAGCCAACTGTTCACGGACGTTTGCATTGTTTGAGTGAGCCTTCTTTAGAAAAACCCAAAATTAAACGCATTTTTGTCCGAGATTTAACTCCTGGTTCAGAAGGAAATGCACTTGGTATTGGATTCGCCGATTTTACCACAAGGCGCTTAGTAGATAAAATTGACTTTAAAGCAACTTACATCAATTGCATCACTGGTATCGATCCTGAAGATTGTCGTATACCCATTACCTTTGAGACAGATCAAGAGGCTATTGATGCAGCTTTAAATACTATTGGTTATATAGAACCTGAAAATGCCAAAGTGATTTGGATTAAAAATACTCTTGATCTCGAAGAAGTTCTGGTATCAGAAGCCTATCATAAAGAGATCGCAGCCCAAGATAACTTGGTGCAGATTCAAGATATAGGTCAACTAACATTTAATTCCCAAGGAAATTTATAATATGGATTATCAAACTGTACTGGCTGATGCCAAACATGTTACGGAACTGAGTAAATCAGACCGCTTTGTCAAGATTTCTGCTAGAGAGGATCGATGCGATCTCCCCGTTCAAAGTTGGGCAACGCTCTTAAATAATACTTTTTTACAGACTTGGAAAGGGATAATTCTCAACAAAGGGGTAACTGAAATTGGAATTTATCCCATGATTTTGTATGAAATCAAACCCAAAACTATTATTGAAATTGGTGCTTTCAATGGTGGTAGTGCTGTTTGGCTAGCAGACAACTTAGAAATTTTTGGGGTTGACGGCTCAGTTTATTCTCTTGATATCGATTTATCTCTCTTAGATGAAAAAGCGAAAAATGACCCAAGAGTCAAGTTTATTGAAGGAGATTGTAACAATCTACATGCTGTCTTACCCAAAACGATGCTCGATCAACTTCCTCATCCTTGGTTGATTATAGAAGATGCCCATGTCAATGTTCTGGCAGTAGTGGACTATTTTCACAATCATGGTCTCACAAATGGAGATTATTTGATTATAGAAGATACTAGTCAGTTTATGTGGGACTATTGGGATGATAATTGGGACGATAAACAGGAAAATGCCAAAGGAAAGCAAAAAATGCCTGAATTGAGGGATTGGCTACTTAAACATGAAAATGAGTATTTGATTGATACCCACTATCAAGATATATACGGCTACAATGGCTCAAAAAATTGGAATTCTATTCTTAAAAGATTTTAACTGTCAAGTTATTTTTTTCTAAAAAAATATAAATTTAGCAATAGTTTATAAATTTTAATAGGCATTGTATTCTCTAATACCTTGCTATTTTGCCATCATATCCTACAATAACCTACGTTTATCTCCAAGCAATAATAAACTATCATCAAATATTACAAAATATTGAATAAATAGATTTAACTGTTTAGATCAAGGTAAGCTCAAGTATAGAGTGTTTAATTAACTAACATCTCAAATTGCCAACAAACAATTAAACTTACTTTATTTAGCTATCTAGAGCAAATATTAATCGTTCAGTTGCTAGTACTAGAAGACGATTGAACAAACTTATTTCCCTTTTCTGCTGCTGATATTTATTAAAGTGAAAAAGTGATAGTAACTTATTTGACAGCTAAACAGATAATATTTCAGCTTTCAGCAATTATGAAGCTCGGATTTCCCTAGGGAGTTTTCCCAGGAAATCTCGATAAATTAATATGCTCGATAAACTAGCAAGTTTATCGCTAGTCGAATTGTGCATTCTGGCAACATCGTTAAAGTCAGATCAACTTTGAGTGAGATTTTTGGTAGTTTTTAATTTCTCAGTTTGAGTTAAGAAGATTGTCAACGATTTTGTTGCTGCGATCGCTCACAGTCATAGTTAAGGATGGAAATTTATGGTGAAAACCAAGTATTCTGAGACAGAAACAGAGGAATTTTATGACCGCGAAGATGACCTATATCGTAGTTTTTGGGATTCGGAGGGCAGCCTTCACTGGGGCTATTTCAAGGATCTAACTTCCACGGCGAGCAAGGAATTTTTACCAGCTTGTAAACGCTGGAATCGATATATGTTGCAGCGGAGTGGCATTACTAACCAGTCAAAAGTCCTAGATATCGGTTGTGGCAATGGTAATACTGCTGTTTGGCTAGCTCAACAAACAGGATGTGAAGTTGTCGGCATTGATATTAGTCAGGTTAGGATTGATAATGCTCAACATAAAGCGAAAGATCATCCTTCTCTCAATATATCGTTCAACAAAGCATCAGGCACCAATTTACCCTTTGCCGATGGCGAGTTTACCCATGTATGGAGTCAAGCTACCTTATATCATATTCACGATCGCACCGCAGCGTTACAAGAGATTCAGCGGGTATTGAAAGAAGGAGGAACTTTTCTCTTCGATGATTTAGTCACTCCCGTAGCAGAAATTAGTGAAACTTCTCGTCGCTATGTCTATGAGAGGCTCCTATTTGAACCGACATTCAGTCCAGAATCCTATACAGAAACTCTCAGTAAGCTAGGTTTAATGGTATTGGAATCGACAGATTTAAGCCAGCATCTCCATAAAAGCTATGAATTGCTCTCCCAGCTAGCTTTACCCCAGTATCCAGACTTGAATTCTGCCTATATTAAGATGTGTGCCGCAATTGAGCAACAAGAATTGGGCTGGAGTTTTTATCTTTGCGAAAAAGTAAGCGATCGCCTGTCGTGGATTTACGATACCAAGGATCATCAAAGTCTAGCCAATAAATATGATGCTTGGTCCCATTTGTATGATAGTGAGTTAAACGAATCTTATCGTATTTCACCCATTCAATCAGCTCGCGCCCTTGATCAAGTGCTGGGGAATAAACAAGCAAGTATCTTGGATGCAGGGGCAGGTACGGGAATGGTAGGAGAAGCTTTAGCAGAGCTAGGTTACACCAACATTACCGCAGTCGATCTCTCCCCCCAGATGCTGGAGGTTGCTAGAGGGAAGCAAGTTTACCAAGCTTTGTATCAAGGGGATCTAGAACAGACCTGCGATTTTGCCCAGCCAAATAGTTTTGATGCCATTATTTCCGTGGGAGTGTTTACCTACGGACATGTTGCTCCTCAAGCTTTACATAATCTATTTTCCCTGTTGAAACCTGGGGGATATTTCCTGCTGACAGTGCGGGTAGATTACTACGAAAGCAATCAAGTTTTACAACAGGTCATTAATGACTTGTCGTGGAGCTTAAAAGATCGCGCAGAATTCAAAATTTTTGCTACAGAATCGATGTTTGCCTTAGTTTTCCAGAAAAATTAACTAAAAATAGCGGAGCAAGAGAAATAATATCATGAGCAAAATCAAATTAATGCACGCCAAGCTTCATCGTGTCAGAGTTACAGAAGCCAAGCGTGACTATGTGGGTAGTGTTACTATTGATCGCCAACTATTAGAGCAAGTAGGCATTTTACCCTTAGAAGAAGTAGAAATAGTCAATATCAATAATGGTCATCGCTGGTCAACCTACGTACTCCCAGGAGAGCCAGGAGGAGGTCAGATTTGCCCCAATGGTGGCGGAGCCTTGCTGTGTGAGCCAGGAGATCTTTTAGTGATTTGGGCGAATGAAGAACGCGATCGCGCTGAGGTATTACGAGAAGGACATCAAGCCCAAGTGGTATTAGCCGATGAGGAAAATCGCATTCAGAAAGTATTTGCTCAAACCCTAATTCCTCAACAGGATGCAGTGGAATTTCATTGCGAACATGATGCAGATGAGAATAAAGGAGATATCTTGACTGATTATGAGTCTAAGGCAATATTAACGGTTTGAAATTAAAAGTAATGAGTAATGAGTAATGAGTAATACCTCTGCGGAGAAGTCTTCCGATTCAGTAATTGAAATACTCTTTTTAATCTTCCTCATAAATAAGTCCGCTTTAAACCTTACTTCGGGCTTTACTGATTACTTCACGAACTTAAGCGCCCGAAGGGCTTGGTAGAACTTATTGATTTATCCCTAATATGTGCGGAATTTTTGGAGCTTTTAACTTAAGATCGCCTGTTTGCGATCGCTTTGAAGACGCTTTGTCAATCTTGACTCATCGAGGACCAGACGATCTTGGTAAAA